>JAEAMG010000100.1_pt1 | contig 133492 bp, 124 predicted proteins | sample 8958741 | NCBI WGS metagenome assembly JAEAMG01 (sample SAMN16933256, study PRJNA681125) | bioreactor sludge metagenome | isolation source: anaerobic bioreactor treating anionic surfactant - SDBS | place: India: Bengaluru | collected 2019-02-28
CAAAGCAAAAACTATAAGCTCCGTTGGAGCTGTTTGTTATGCGTTTGACGGCTTCAAGCATGCTTGAGCCGTCATCGCATAACAAAAAAGCCGCAATAAATTGCGGCTTTAGTTTTTGCTTTGTGATTCGGTTGGGATTCGAACCCAAGACCCACAGCTTAGAAGGCTGTTGCTCTATCCAACTGAGCTACCGAACCGGTTTAAGCATCCCGTTTGGGGAGTGCAAAGATAACAATTATTTTGAAATTACTTAGATTCGTCGGCTTTTTTTGGTTTCCCGACGGCTTTATATAGCAAATAAAGGAAAACCAGAACGCCAAGAACAATCATTCCATTAGATATCTCACTGCTGTATTCATGAACCTTACTCATCAACTGATCTTTTGGAACAACACTCTGCAGAGAGTAACCGACAATTGCAAGAATCATATTCCATAACAGTGCACCAAGAGTAGTATAGAGGACAAACTTCTTCAATCCCATCTTTGCCAGACCTGCCGGTATTGAGATTAATTGTCTGATGGCAGGTATAAGCCTTCCGACAAAAGTGGATACTGCTCCATTTTTTATGAAGTACTCCTCGGCCTTATGAATCTTTTGTTCATCAAGCAGACACATCCGACCTAAACGGGTATTGACAAGTCTGTAGATAACAGGCCTTCCCAGATAGTACGCAAGAAAATAGTTTACAAAGGCTCCTATCAATGCGCCAAATGTTCCAAAAAAGACCACCAAAAAGATATTTAATTCACCTGCCGCTGCTTTGTATGCAGCCGGAGGTATAACAATTTCGGAAGGGAAGGGGATGAATGAACTCTCTATCGCCATCAGAAGAGTAATCGTCCAATAGTTGAGATTTTCAAGGCACCATTCTATAAAATGTACAGACTCCATAGTTTATTCTTTATTTACATTTATATCGGGAATAAGATTTTGCAGCATGTCCTGCCACTGAATATCATGTTTCATCAGCTCCTCATAGCCGGTGGCCAGACCCTCATCATCATTTGTATAATACATAGAGACAATATAGTAGACAAGGAATTCAGGTAAATTGGACGCTCTGTAGGATTTCAGGAGAGATTCAGCTATGATGGTAAAATTAATAGTGACATCAGACATTACCTTTCTTAGGAAAACGAGAGCCTCATTGTAATCTTCCTTCAGCATATTTATATAGGCCATGTAAGTATTTGCATCAGGACTTTCAGGATCTAGCTCCAACGCCATTTTTGCATATTTTCCTGATTCCTCTGTCAATCCTATTTTAAGGCAAGAATCGGCCAAAGCCGTTATTGCAAAGGAGTCATAGGGTTCCAGTTCGATAAACTCCCTCAGTGTATCTACAGCCTTGTCGTATTGCTCAGTATTTATATGTACAATAGCCTTGTTATACATTACCGAAGAGTTGGAAGGGTTTAAGGCAAGCGAGTAGTTAAATGCCTCTATTGCCTTGTCATATTTTTCCAGAGTAGCATATATAGTTCCTACATTGAACCATACATTATCATTAAATGGCTCTTTATCAAGATATTTCTCATAATAAACGATGCTCTCTTCATATCTTTTTGTCCTCTCCAGGCAAAAGGCCATATCATTAAAAATAGCAATATTTTCAGGATTATCTTTGTTTATTTTCTCAAGATAGTCCATGGCAAACTCATAACTCCCCGCATCAATATAATCAAGAGCGGCAGTGTAGAGCATCTCCTCCTGCTCCTCAGGAGAGAGAGTCATGGCATGACTGATGTAATCACGTGCCAGTTCATTATTCCCCATTTTCAACTGGCCTCTTCCGAGTAAAAAATAGACATCACTGTTACTCGAGTCAAAACCAAGCTGTTTTTCCAGTATAGCAACTGCTTTTTCCGGCTCCCTGTTAACTATCAATGCATCAGAGTATCTGACAGTCAGATCCGAAGAGTATGGATGCCTTTGATACGCAATCTGAGAAAGCATTAGGACAAGGTCATCATTAAACTCGTCTGCAAAAAAACCTAACAGGTAATCAAATTCCTCTTCGGAAAAATTAAGTTCAGAGAGATCCCCATTTTGATATGCCTGACGACACAACTCTACCTTTTCCGAATAATCCTCCTCCTCATTGAAATTTAAAAAATTGTCTGCTGACATTATAATGGTGTGATTGTCTTTAGATAAAAGAAGGTGCTTTTCACAAAATCCAAGGCACAATCCTTTTCGCTGTTGTTTGTAATAACAAGATCATAAGGATTTGGTTCAGGTGTATGCCTTCCAACCTTAAATGTTGATAGTGAAGATAGAGAGAGGTATTCGCCGGTAAAACTGTAGTTTTTTGAAAAATCAATAAAAAGATCACTAGGATCGCTTATAAAACCGGACACCAAATCAGGATCAGGAATCCCTATCATCGACAAATTCTTTTTGGTAATCAACCTGATACCATGTCCCAGAATCGCCTCTGAAGAGGTGTCCTTGCCAAGGTTAATAGCTATACCATGGTATTCAATCTTCTTATCTGTCGCATATGAAATCAGAAATTTTACCGCCTCAAGAATATCCGCCTCTGTAACCTCAAAGATAAAAGTTATCCTCTTTACTTTTTCAAGAGAGACAAACTTAACCTTTCTCTGAACAGAGATCCTGTTAATAGCCTTTTTCTGACGTTTCTGTTTAAAAAACATATCAACTTATAATTGATTAAACGTTGCAAAAATAACAAATTATAATTGCTATCTTTGATTAAAGATCAAAATTCTTATGTTAAGCGAAATATCAGAATTGACTATAGAAGATCTCTTTTCAAAGAGTATCATTGATTTTCAGGAACAACCGGCATATTCTGTTGTAGGAAAAGAGAGCATTTCGTACAAGGAAGTTGGAGATAGGACAGAGAGGCTTGTTGACCTTTTCAACAAGTCAGGATTGGAAAAAGGCTCCAGGATATCCATACTGGGCAACAATATGCCCAACTGGCCGGTAAGCTACTTTGCAATAACGACATCATCAAGGATAGCCGTACCTATTCTGCCTGATTTTACAGCTTTTGAAATAGTTAATATTCTTGAACATTCCGGCTGCAAGGCTCTGATTGTTTCAAAGAAGTTGGAATACAAGATTCCGGAACATATCTTCAATGAACTGGATCTGGTAATTTCCATGGACGAACTTGAGATTATCAAACATCCCCAAAAAAGTGATTATGTGGTCACCTCTTCCCCGGAACCATCAGACCTGGCATCCATAATATATACATCAGGAACGACAGGAACATCAAAAGGTGTAATGTTAAGTCACAGCAACATCGTCTCCCAGGAGTATATGACCAACAAACTCTTCGGAATAATCAAAGAAGATATCCTTCTATCCGTTCTGCCCCTTTCCCATACATACGAGTGCAGCATCGGAATGATTCAGCCCTTTGCACACGGAGCTCATGTCGTATACATGGAAGGAGCTCCTACCCCTTCTCTGCTTCTTCCTGCCCTTAAGGAGGTAAAGCCGACAATAATGCTTACGGTACCGCTGATTGTTGAAAAAATATTCAAGAACAAGATCCGGCCAATGTTCACAAAGAACTTCCAAATGCAGGTTTTGTACTCTTTTCCACTTATCAGGAGGCTTTTCCACAAAATTTCCGGAAAAAAGCTATACAACACCTTTGGCGGTAAACTAAGATTTTTCGGAATAGGTGGTTCAAAACTTGATGGCATGGTCGAAAGATTCCTTGCAGATGCTGGTTTTCCCTACGCTATAGGATATGGTCTTACTGAGACCTCCCCTCTTCTGGCCGGAGCAATACCGGGGAAGACAAGATGGCAATCCACAGGACCGGCTCTTGTGGGTGTTGAGTTAAGATTAGACAACATCAATTCCAAAAACATAGGGGAAATAGTAGTTAAAGGGCCAAATGTTATGGTGGGTTATTACAAAGATCCCGAGGCCACTTCAAAATGTTTTACTGCAGATGGATGGTTCAGGACAAAAGATCTTGGCATCATAGACAAACACGGATATTTGTATATCAAAGGAAGAGTCGACAATATGATTCTCAACTCAAACGGAGAGAATATATACCCGGAGGAGATTGAGACCGTTCTAAACGAACACGACATGGTCCTAGAATCGCTGGTAACGCAGAAGAACGGGAAAATGACAGCTCTTGTTCACTTTAATTATGATCAGATAGAGGCGATACACCAGTTGCGAAATGAGCCTAAAATAAACATTGATGAACGTGTACAAAAAATCAAGGAGGAATTGCTTGACTTTGTAAACGACAGAGTGAGCAAATCCTCCAAAATTTCCGAAATCATAGAGCAGCCTGTAGCATTTGAAAAAACGGCTACTCAGAAGATCAAAAGATACCTTTATACTGACTAGTTTCTGAATACGAGTTCATCATCAAAGCAATCGACTATGATTGGCTTCTCCCTGTTGAGTTTGCCCTCAAGCAAGGATTTTGCAAGCTCGTTTACAAGTTCCCTCTGAAGCAACCTTTTCACGGGCCTGGCCCCGTATGAAGGATCAAAACCTTTACTGCACAAATACTCCATGGCATATTCGGTAATTGTCAGAGTCATTCCTTTATCTTCTACCAGTTTTTGAACAGCGCTTATCTGAAGTTTCAGAATATCTTTTACATCACTCATTGTCAGCGGATGAAACACTATCGTTTCATCAATTCTGTTTAAAAATTCAGGTCTGACACTTGCCCTAAGTACATCAATCACCTCCCTCCTGGTCTTTTCAAGAACCTCTTCTCTGTTTGAGCTGTTCATTCTGGAGAGGTTTTCCTGGATTATATCCGATGCTGCATTGGAAGTCATTATCAGTATTGTGTTCTTAAAATCAGCTGTTCTTCCCTTATTGTCGGTCAGCCTTCCATCATCAAGTACCTGCAGTAAAATGTTAAACACATCCGGATGCGCCTTTTCAATTTCATCCAATAATATCACAGAATATGGCTTACGCCTTACAGCTTCGGTAAGTTGGCCGCCCTCCTCATATCCTATATATCCCGGGGGAGCTCCTACCAATCTGGATACCGAGTGCCTCTCCTGATACTCACTCATATCAATTCTTGTAAGCATATTCTCATCGTTGAACAGGAACTCTGCAAGAGCCTTTGCCAGTTCAGTCTTTCCCACTCCGGTAGTACCGAGAAAGAGAAAAGATCCGATAGGACGTTTTGCATCCTGCAGCCCGGCACGACTTCTTCTTATAGCGTCCGAAACAGCTTTAATTGCCTCATCCTGTCCCACTATTCTCTTATGGAGCTCATCCTCCATTCTCAAAAGTTTCTCCTTTTCACTCTCAAGCATCCGTTTCACCGGAATTCCGGTCCATTTTGCAACAACTTCGGCTATATCTTCAGGTTCCACATACTCATTAATTAGTGTAAATTCACTTTTGCTCTTCTGCTCCATGAGCTCTTTTATCTGTTTTTCGGCAGAGACGATTTTACCATATCTCAATTCGGCAACCTTTCCATAGTCTCCACTCCTTTCTGCCTCCTCCGCCCTGAATTTCAACTGCTCAATCTCGATCTTCTGCTTCTGGATCTGCTCTAAAATCTTTTTCTCCTTAGCCCACTGATCATTATCCCTGTTACGCTCCTCACTCAGCTCTTCAATCTGCCTTGCAAGTTCACCGAGTTTTTCCTTGTCACCCTCTCTCTTTATAGCCTCTCTCTCTATTTCAAGCTGCCTTATCTTGTGATTCAGCTCATCTATGGATTCAGGAACAGAATTCATCTCAAGCCTTAGTTTTGATGCAGCCTCATCGATAAGATCTATAGCCTTGTCAGGCAGATGACGATTAGATATGTAACGATTGGAAAGATCCACTGCGGCAATAAGTGCATCATCCTTGATCTGTACTTTGTGATGGTTTTCGTACCTCTCCTTCAACCCCCGGAGAATCGATATTGCTTCTGTCGGAGTCGGTTCGTCAACGTTGACCATCTGGAACCTTCTCTCCAAAGCCTTGTCCTTTTCAAAATAGAGCTGGTACTCATCGAGGGTCGTTGAACCGACGGCTCTCAACTCGCCTCTCGCCAGTGCCGGTTTAAGGATATTTGCTGCATCCATGGCACCGTCGCTTCGTCCTGCCCCTATAAGTGTGTGAATCTCGTCAATAAAAAGTATAACTTCACCGGCACTGTCAATTACCTCTTTGACAACACCCTTCAGTCTCTCCTCAAACTCACCTTTATATTTTGCACCTGCTATGAGCGCTCCCATGTCTAGAGAAAATATCTCCTTTGATTTAAGATTTTCAGGTACGTCTCCATGTACTATTCTCTGAGCTATACCTTCGGCTATTGCAGTTTTACCCACACCCGGCTCTCCTACCAGTATAGGATTGTTCTTTGTTCTACGGCTCAAAATCTGCAGAACTCTCCTGATCTCTTCATCCCTGCCAATAACAGGATCCAACTTGCCGGACTTTGCCTGTTCGTTCAGGTTAATGGCAAACTTGCCAAGAAATTCCCAATTTTGCTTATTCATTATCTTTTGATTTTTAAAACAATTACTGCAATATATCTGCCATCAGGTATTTTCTGACAAAACGGCACATTTTACTATCTTTGCAGAAAAAAGCGATGAAATTTCCTGAGTTAAAAGATGGCGAGCTTCTTCCCCTTGCTGAAGCATTCTACACTATACAGGGTGAGGGCTATCACAGCGGGAAGCCTGCATATTTTATAAGATTGGGAGGCTGTGATGTAGGATGCAGCTGGTGTGATGCCAAAGAGACCTGGAACCCGAGACTCTATCCCCCAACACCGGTGAGTGAAATTGTCAATGAAGCAATTAAGTATCCGGCAAAGTCTATCGTCATAACCGGTGGAGAACCACTCACATATCCACTGGACCAGTTATGCAGCCTTCTCAAAAATGAGGGGTTTGAGATTTTCCTGGAGACTTCCGGTTCAAAAAGCATCAGCGGCAGATTTGACTGGATATGTCTTTCTCCTAAAAGGAAAAAACCACCTGTAAGCGGTATGCATCAATTAGCTTCAGAATTGAAAGTGATTATAGAGACAGAAGATGATTTTCTATGGGCTGAACAAAACAGGCTTCTGGTAAGGAGCAATTGTTTTTTGTATCTTCAGCCGGAATGGAGTAAATCAAAACAGATTTTACCGGTAATTATAGACTATGTCAAGATAAATCCAATCTGGAATATCTCGCTGCAAACGCACAAATACATGAATATTCCTTAGGAAGGTAAGAGTTTTTTAATAACTTTGAAAACTTAATTTTAATAGTTATGAAAAGACTCTTTATACTTGTTGCTCTTGCAACAATGCTCTCATTACCCCTATTTTCACAGGAAAAACCTAAAAATCAAACTGCTTATCAATTCACAACAGTCAAGGATCTCCCTGTGACAAGTGTAAAAAACCAATCAAAATCAGGTACTTGCTGGAGTTTCTCTACGCTGGCATTCCTTGAATCCGAGCTTCTAAGAAGCGGCAAGGGAGAGTTTGATCTGTCTGAAATGTTCATCGTCTCAAACTCATATTATGACAAGGCAGACAGATACATCAGATCATACGGTAAAATAAGTTTTTCAGGAGGGAGCTCCTTTACAGATGCTATCACCATCATCAAACAATATGGAATTGTACCGGATTCTGTGATGAACGGACTCAACTACGGAGAAAAGATTCACGCTCACGGAGAACTTGATGCTGTGACATTAGCCTATGTCAATGCTATAGAGAAAAACCCCAACGGGAAGTTGTCAACAGCATGGAAAAACGGTTTCAAAGGAATTCTTGATGCATACCTCGGAGCTGTCCCGGAGAAATTCTCCTATAAAGGAAAAGAGTATACACCTAAGAGTTTTGCGACTATGCTTGGGCTGAATTGTGATGATTACATATCTGTAACATCATATACCCACCATCCTTTTTACAGTAAATTTTCTCTTGAGGTTCCGGACAACTGGAGAAACGATCTCTCATATAATGTCCCGGTTGAAGATATGATGTCTGTTATTGACTATGCAATAGACAATGGATATACAGTCCTATGGGGGGCTGATGTCAGTGAAAAGGGTTTCACAAGAAAGGGTATAGCAGTTGTACCTGAACAGGAAGTTGCCCACATGAATGGTTCTGACCAGCAAAAATGGATAGGCAAAACTCCTCAGGAGATAGAGAGCAAACTGAACACTCTTGACGAAATTATTCCGGAAAGAGTGATAACCCAACAAGATCGTCAGATTGCCTATGACAATCTCCAGACAACAGATGACCATGGAATGCAGATTTATGGTATAGCCAAAGATCAGAATGACAACAAATATTATAAGGTAAAGAACTCCTGGGGGACAAATGCAGGTTTTGAGGGATTCTGGTATGTATCTGAAACATTTGTAAAATACAAGACCATGAATATAATTGTCAATAAGAACTCTGTTCCTAAGCAACTTAGAAAGAAATTAGGCATAGACTAAATAATTAAATTATGAAAAAGACGCTTTTAACAGTTTCGCTCCTTCTTCTGACAGTTGTATTCAATCTCGCTGTCGGACAGGCATATCAATTCACAGATGTATGCCGTATCAAGGTAACCCCGGTTAAAGACCAGGCCAGAACAGGTACATGCTGGTGTTTTGCAACCACAGCGTTCATGGAGAGTGAACTTCTCAGGACAGGAAAAGGAGAATTTGATCTTTCTGAAATGTATGTAGTATATCAAAACTACCTTAACAGACTACAGGACAACTATTTGCGCAAAGGAAAAGGTAATATAGGCCCGGGTAGCATCGCGCATATGCTTATTGATGTGTACCGAACAAATGGAATCGTTCCCGAGGAGATATACAACGGAATCAAATATGATTCGGAAGGGCATAACCACACAGAACTCAGTGAATACCTCGAGGCTATCGCAAATGTCTCAATAAAGATGAAAAACAGAAGTCCTGAGTATAATAAGATCATGAACAATCTTCTGAACACCTACCTAGGAGAGAGACCGGAAAAATTCAAATACAAAGGGGTAGAATACACTCCTCAGACCTTTCTAAAATATCTGGGTATAAATCCGGATGATTATGTTGAAATCACCAGTTTCAGCCATTTGCCATACTACAAGGCCTCTGTACTTGAGATCCCTGACAACTGGGATTACGGAAGATTGTACAATTTACCTATCGATGAATACATGGAGGTAATCAACAATGCACTAAAATCAGGCTATTGTGTTGCATGGGACGGAGATATTAGTGAGAAGGGATTCTCTCAGAAGAATGGTGTTGCAATAAATCCGATTCTTGAAAAGGGAGAACCTGCAATAGACTTCTCTAAAATTTATACCGAAAAAAAGGTCGATCAGAGTAGCAGGCAGCAGGGATTCGAATCGTTCGTCACTACAGATGACCATCTTATGTTGCTTACAGGAATTGTAAAAGATCAAAACGGGACAATTTACTACATAACCAAGAACTCTTGGGGAAAAGAAGGAATTTTCGAAGGCTATCTGAATATGTCTGAAAGTTTTGTCAGAGCTAAAAGCGTCTCTATGTTGGTTAATAAAAATTCTATTCCGAAAGGTATAAGAGAAAAACTAGGCATCTAAACTCTCCTTTATGAGCATTGCCAGACACATCCCGAACACTATTACCTGCCTTAACCTTCTATCAGGAACCATTGCTGTTATATTTGGTTTTAAAGGTGAGGCAGAAATAGCCGTCTATCTTGTTCTTGCCGCAGCAGTATTCGACTTTATGGACGGATTTGCAGCAAGGCTTTTGAAGTCATATTCCCCAATGGGCAAAGAGCTTGACTCTCTGGCAGACCTGATCAGTTTCGGTCTGGCACCAGCCATGTTGTTGTTTCATCGCTACGGACTCACTCATGGAACAGGTATTCTTACATACATACCATTATTAATAGTAGTAGCCTCAGCTCTCCGACTTGCCAAATTCAACATTGACACCAGACAGACAGAGAATTTCATCGGGATGCCTACTCCGGCAAATGCAATATTGATTGGCATGCTGATTCATTTCTCATCATTTAACGACATCTTCAACCCTATTCTGGACACAACTTTTTTCATTCCTGTAATGTCGATAGTTTTGTCCTTCCTTCTGATTTGCAATATCCCCATGTTCTCCCTTAAATTGAAGTCTCTCAAGTGGAAAGGCAACGAGAAACGCTTCTCTCTGATCATTTCAGCGTTTGTTCTTACAGCACTTGCGTTTCTTTGCGGAATTACATGGTCAATTGCCATCCTTATTATATTCATTTTATACATTCTCATTAACTTAATTGATTATTCACTAACACTTTTCAGATAAAAGATGAAAGGAAGGGCCAATGCTGACACTATGGAAATCATTAACAAGAAATTGTTAAGTCTTGCTCCGGATCATAATATAGAGAAGATAGAAGAGCTGTCTGAATGGCTGAATGACCTCTTTACAGATCTGAATAAGCGAAACAGTCTTTTACTTGAAGCCTCCGTTAAGGCCAGTCAGGTATTGATCTCCAATCACAATTTCTACGATGCAGTAAACGAGGTTATAGAAATAATCGGAGAATCGATACCTAACAACAGGGTCTTCATATATGAATTTCACAAGGATATCATCAGTGGCGATGAGGTTATAAGCCTGAGATTCGAAAAAGAGCAAGGGAAGGACTCCAAGAGAGTTTTTGAGAGTAAGCATCAGAATATTCCTATAAGCTTTTTCCCTGAAGATTTGTTGAATAACCTGAAAAAGGGAGATATTGTCTCGTCCGAAAAATGCCAGTTCTCAGAATGGGAAGAATTCCTGTTAATACCAATCTTTGTAGAGGGCTCAGAATGGGGATTTCTGGGTGTTGGGAGCAAAAGCTTTGAAGATTATAATTTCTGGAATGAGAGTGACCGAAATGCGATGAGCAGCATCGCATCATCTTTGGGGCAATATATAAACCGTCATTTTCAGAGTCTTGAGCTTATAATGGCCAAGGAGCTTGCAGAGGAGAGCGAGATTTATGCGAACTCCCTCTTTGATCAGTCTCCGTTGAGTATACATATAGCAAGTACATCAGGAGTCATAGAGAAGGTTAATAAATCATCCGAATCTATCTTCAGTGTCCCTCAGAATAAAGTAGTATCAAAATTCAATCTCCTTACGAACCCAATCTCTATTGAACTTGGTTGGAACAAGTTTTTCAATGAGGCATTAGCGTCTGAAAATGAAGTGTTTAAAAAATTAATTTTTGATCCCGGAGCTTTTGGATACAGAGGAGAAAGAAAGGTGTTAAGTGCTGTAGCTTTTCCCATAAAATTTAAAGGGAGGGTTAAGAAGATAGCAATCATGTATCAGGATATTACCAACAATACCCGTAACGAGCTTCTTCTCAAGATTCAGCGAAATCTTGCATATTCCATATTATCCTGCAAGAATTTTCCGGAATTCTACGCTGTAGTTTCAAATGAGGTTGATTCAATAATACCAGACAACAATCTATATGTCGCCTTCTATAATGAACAGACTGACAGTTTTTCCATAGGAGGTATAAACAGGAACGATCTTGACATACATATAGAGAGCTGGCCGGCAAAGAACTCAATGACAGGATATGTACTTTCTCAGGGCAAAACGGTATTTGCCAAAAAGGAGGATGTACTTGAACTATATTCAAAAGGTAAAATCGAGATTGTCGGAGCTATGGCCGAAGTATGGCTTGGAGTTCCGTTCAGGAGCGAAAGCGGTGTGTCAGGAGCTATTGTTATTCAGAATTACACCAATCCGGATTCGATAAACCCTTCAGACATAGAGATAATCGAGCTAATTGCTAACGAAATTAAGATTTTCCTAGACAAAAAGAGTGCAGAGGAGAGCACTGTCAAGCTCACAAAAGCTGTAACAGAGAGCCCCGCCTCTGTTGTCATTACAGATTCTGAGGGAAAGATTGAGTATGTCAATCCCAAATTCGTAACAACTACCGGTTATTCATTCGAAGATGTTAATGGTTCTAATCCGAGGATTCTGAAATCAGGAGACACACCACAAGTAGTTTACAAGAATATGTGGGATACCATACTATCAGGGAAAGAGTGGCGTGGAGAGTTGAAAAACCGGAAGAAAAACGGTGAATACTATTGGGAAGACATATCCATCTCACCAATAATCGGTGATGATGGTTCTATAAGTCACTACATAGCAATCAAAGAGGATATTTCGGACCGCAAGATTCTTATCAATCAGCTCATTGAAGCGCGCGACAGGGCACAAGAGAGTGACAAACTCAAAACGGCATTCCTTCAGAATATCAGCCATGAAATCAGAACTCCAATGAACGGGATTCTTGGTTTTATTGAACTTCTGAGAGACCCGGAGCTCTCCTCTCAGGATCAGAACAGCTATATAGATATTATTGAGAAGAGCAGCCACAGAATGCTCAAAATAATAAACGACCTTATTGATATTTCCAAGATCGAGGCAGGTATTATTCAGATAAAACTTTCAGAGGTTTGTATCTCATCCATGCTTCTGGACATTGTAACTTTCTTCACGCCGGAAGCAGAAAAAAAGGGAATAAGAATTGAACTGAAGTGCGGTGAGAAGATTAAAGATCTTACCATTATTTCAGATTATGAAAAGATATATGCTTCTATGATCAATCTTATCAAAAATGCCATCAAATACTCTTTAAAAGGTAATATTACCATTGAGGCAGACTTATCCGGAGAATTCATTGAATTATCGGTGACAGATACAGGAATAGGTATACCGGAAAGTAAACTCGACAAGATATTCGAGCGTTTCGCACAAGTCGAGTCAAACTCTATCAGCCGTGCAGAAGGTGCCGGGCTAGGCCTCAGTATAGTTAAAGCCTATATAGATATCCTGGGTGGTTCAATATGGGTTGAATCAAAACTGGGAGTTGGATCTAGGTTTACCTTCACCATACCTCTCTCCTATCAGAGTGAAACCGCAGATGAATATATTGAAAAATCTTCTATAACAAAAACTATTGAACATATGGAAGAAAACAGAGTTTTAAAAATATTGGTAGCAGAAGACGAAGAGACTAATGCCCTGTATATTAAGACAATTCTCAAGTCTTCAGGTTATAATTTAATCTTTGCCCAAAATGGGAAAGAGACTGTAGATTTATTCAGACAAAATCCGGATACAGACATAATACTAATGGATCTCCGAATGCCAGAGATGGATGGATTTGAAGCAGCAAGATTGATACGAGCTCAGGATAAGAGTGTGGTAATTATAGCCCAGACAGCTTTTGCCTTTACAGAAGACAAAGAGAGTGTTCTGGAACAAGGGTTCACCGATTACATATCAAAACCCATAAGGAAAGACGAGCTTAAGAACATAATCCTCAAGCATTCTTCTATATAGATGTAATTATAGACTGAATCCTGTCCAATCTTTCATCCAGCTCTTTGTTCAATCTGAGGAAGTCGTCGGAATTATCCAACTCGCCTTTAACTCCAAGATAATACTTTATTTTCGGTTCTGTGCCGGAAGGCCTTACTGAGACAATTGAATTACCTTCACCAATAAACTGCATTACATCAGATTTAGGCAGAGGAATCGAGTATCTCAGATCACTGATAAGGTCAACACTTTCAGATTGCAGATAGTCATGAATCAAAACAACCTGCTCTCCAGCCAGAGTTTGTAGTGGCTCATTCCTGAATTTTTTCATTATAACCTTAATCTGCTCAAGACCATCAATACCTTTTTTGGTCACAGAGACCAACCTCTCTTTATAAAAACCGAATTTTGTGTAGATTTCAGTCAAAAGGCTGAAAAGAGTCTTTCCATGTTCTGCTGCCCATGCTGCCGCCTCGGATATAAGGATCGCAGTAAGTACAGCGTCTTTATCCCTGACAAATTCACCTGCATTGAATCCGTAACTCTCCTCTCCCCCTCCTATGAACACTCTTTTTCCCTCGTTTTGCCTTACAATGTCAGCAATATATTTGAATCCCGTCAATACATTGAACATCTCCACACCATATGAATCAGCTATGCTTTTGAGTAGATCTGAAGTAACGATTGTCTTAACCATGTAATATCCCGGATTTTTCTCCGCTCTTTTTAATTTTCCGAGCTCACAATATCTCTCCAGCAAGTAGAAGGAAAGTAATGATGAAGTCTGGTTACCATTGAGCAAGACCAGATTCCCGCTGTTATCCTTAACTGCAACACCTATTCTGTCTGCATCGGGATCTGTGGCGAGAACAATATCTGCATCTACTTCAACAGCCTTCTCAACTGCCATTTTCAATGCAGAAGTCTCTTCAGGGTTTGGAGAGGCCACTGTCGGAAAGTTCCCGTCATTTATATCTTGTGCCGGCACATTGAATATTTTCTTAAATCCGGCTCTTCTCAGAGCCTCTGGCACTAACTTGACACCGGTGCCGTGAAGTGGAGTGTATACGATTTTTAATCCGTCATGCTTTTTCACTGTTTCAGGCGATAAAGCAAGTGAGAGGATGGCACTCAGATAGGCTTCATCTGTTTCAGTGCCCCCTACATGTATCTGATTTTCTCCACCGGAAAATTTAACCTGTGAAGGATCCTTTATCAAAGAGACCTCGTTTATTATATTCTCGTCGTGAGGAGCAATTATCTGGGCACCATCGCTCCAGTATACCTTATATCCGTTGTATTCCTTAGGATTATGGGATGCTGTAATCATTACACCTCCGACACACCCGTGATGACGTATTGTGAAACTCAATTCCGGTGTTGGCCTGAGTTCATGAAAAAGCAATACCCTAAACCCATTGGCAGCAAAAACCTCTGCAGTAATCCGGGCAAAGTATGCACTGTTGTTGCGGCAATCAAATGCGACTGCAACAGTTAAAGAGTTTTTGTGCCTGTTAGCCTTTATCATATAATTTGCCAGCCCCTGAGTAGCCATTCCAACGGTATATCTGTTCATACGATTTGTGCCTACACCCATAATGCCGCGCAACCCTCCGGTTCCAAACTCCAAAGACTTGTAAAAAGAGTCCTCAAGCTCTTTAGGATTTGTCTCAATAAGCCGCCTTATCTCCTCTTTAGTCTCATTATCGAAACTGCCATCAAGCCACGATTGGGCTTTTAATAAATAATCCGTAGCCATAACATTGGATTTTAAAATTACTTCTAACAAATTTAATCAATAATAGATTAAATTCAAAAATCAAACTATTGTATATTTGCCCTATGAATATAAAAGAGTACATCCCCTTCTACCGCAGAAATCTCAAGTTAGCCATACCGGTCATGCTTACTCAGGCCGGACAGATTACAGTCAATCTTGCTGACAATATCATGGTAGGTCACCTGGGAACGACAGAACTTGCCGGGGTGACATTTGCCAACTCAATCATCATATTGGGTATGGTTTTCGGTATTGGCTTCACACAAGGAGTTACGCCACATGTCGGCCAAAGCTTCGGCAAAGGGGAGCATGACAATGTAGGCAGATTGTTACAAGCTGCATTTATAACCAATACTCTACTCTCAATCCTTCTTACCTTTGTTATGTTCACTATCGGACTTTTCATGGGTTCGATGGGACAACCGGAAGGTGTGGAGAGCTTTGCAAGAGACTACTATTATATCATTTTGGCATCAATGATTCCTTCTCTGCTTTTCTTTGGCATGCGACAATTTTCTGAAGGTATCGGAATAACAAAATATGCACTATACATTACTATTATTGGAAACTCACTGAATATTTTCCTTAATTGGGTGCTCATATATGGTCATCTGGGATTTGACTCAATGGGGGTAAAAGGAGCTGCAATAGCTACCTTGATAAGCAGGTATATAATGTGTGGATCTTTCATTTTATTATATCTAAGAAAACCTGCATACAGCCGATACATCAAATTGTTGAGCAAACCTTTGATTGACAGGGAAACCGTCAAGAGAATCCTGAAGACATCCGTACCCCTCTCATTTCAGAACCTTGTAGAAATCACGGCATTCAGCCTGAGTGCCATAATGGTTGGGTGGAATGGGGAGATCTCTCTTGCCTCTCATCAGATAGCTATGAGTATGAGCAGTTTTTCATTCATGCTTGCATTGGGTGTGGGTGCTGCCGCCACAATAAGGGTTTCTCACCAATATGGATACGGAGATTACAAGTCAATGAGAAAGGCAGGATTTGCTGCTATCCATTTAAGCGTCGGGCTGATGTCAATATGTGGTATATTATACATTTTGCTCAGGAACTACATTCCTCTGATTTTCACAGATGACCCTGAGGTAATCTACCTATCTTCACGGCTTTTGATAATATCAGCCCTTTTCCAGGTTTTTGATGCCACCCAGCTCTCCTGCCTTGCTTGTCTGAGAGCTTTGGCCGATGTCAGGAAACCTTTATTGTTTTCCATTATCTCATATTATTTAGTTTGTCTACCTTTGGGCTATCTTTGCGGGAACATTCTTGGATACGGAGCAATCGGCGTGTGGGTTGGACTGCTTTTAGGTCTGGTCTTCGCTGCATCTCTTTTCCTGTGGAGGTTCAATACAATAAGTATGCGTTTAGTTAAGTTACATTCTATTTAAAATGAAGAGAATAAATTATAAAAGAGAGGTTATCTTTCTAATCGGAGTTGCAACTATAATCCGTTCAATAATGGCATACTTCATAGATCTGAGCGGAGAGGAGGCTTATTGCTGGTCTTTTGCACTATATCCCAAGTTAAGCCAGATGGAGAGCACTCCCATGATAGGGTGGCTCGTACAACTAACAACATGCAATCTCGCATTTAACCACCCCCTTTTTATCAGGGCCGGAGCAATAATGATTTCAGCACTGTCGACATGGCTGATTTACATTATCGGCAGACGAGTCAAGAGTGAGGCGACAGGATTCTGTGCAGCTGTAATGTACACCTCATCCTTGTTCTGCTCTGTGACAACCGGAACATTCATCGGGGCAGAAACTCCCCAGCTGTTATTTCTCCTCCTTTCCATCTATTTCCTGCATGAAGGACTTATTATAAAATATGACCAGGGACTTGAATCAAGAACACTTTCAAATATTTCACTCTCAACAAGTGGAATTTTTATCGGACTAGCTACCCTGTCCCATTTCTCTTCCATTCTGATATGGGCGGGAGTATTACTCTACATAACGCTCTACGACAAGAAAGCCTTTGGAAGACCATATCTTTATATATCGCTCATATTTAGCCTGTTGCTAACATGGCCTGTTATTTTATGGCATAACTTACAAATATTTTTCGGTCTCGACACATTATACAACCATCTTATTAATACGCCTGATCCGATAGAGGTTTTGATAGAGAATAACCCTGTCAATATAATAATCATCATAGTCTCCATACTGTCTTTCAAAAAATTGCGGTTCATTAAAAACCAGCAGTTCAAATTCTTTATATCAATATCACTTCCTTTAATACTGACAGGTAATATCTCAACAGGCATCATCCCTCTGTTTTTTATAGCAGCGGCTTCAATTGAGACAAGAAGCTACAAGCACAATTTTATGCAGCATTTTCCCAGATCCCTTAAGTACAGCCTGATTGTGTGCGTATCCATAACAACTGCATATATACTTCAACTATATATAGGATTATTCAATTTAGAGGTTAAACAAAGCCCGGATGTCAAAATAGGATATTATGACCCCTCTCTCGACAGATACGGGATGAGAGAACTCTCAGAGGAGTTTGGCAAAATAAGGACAATTGATGTTGCTATGGGAAAAATGACCGATCATTCATACATTGTTTCTGACAACTACCTTTTTGCAGCACAGGCTGAATACTACATAGCATATCCGGAAAAGATCCCGGTCAAAGCTATCGGCTCTCCTGCCGAGATTAGAAAATATTTACTGACCACAATGAATCTGGGTGGTTTCAAAAGCGGTGAAAGTGCTTATTATCTGGAGCCATCAGGAAAAGGGCGCTCAGGGATAGACATTGGAAACCAATACTTCAAGAGTGTAGAGATTGCCGGAAATATATACGTTCACCGTCTCGGAAAACCTGTAATGAAATACACAGTATACCGGTTCAAGGATTTACAAGTTATTCCATTCATACAATGATAATTGACAGACCCTTTCTCGACTTCATCAATGAACATGCCGAAGGAGATGTATATGAGCTTCTGCTTAAGTCAGATCATTTCCCGGGTATTGACGTAAGGGCTGCTGCAACATCAATAGTTGCCAGAAAAAAGTTGATTCAAAAAGTTCCTGATTGGGGAGAGGTGGACTCACTTGTCTTTCCGAAAACAGTAAATGCCGAACAAGCAAGTTCTTGGCTGACTGCCATGTACAAACAACATTTCTGTGACGGGAGTGTCACAATTGATATAACCGGCGGATACGGGGTAGATTCTTTTTATCTTTCAAAAGTTTCATCAGAATTGCACTACATTGAGGCAGATTCAGAGGTATTCGAAGCCACCAGGCATAATTTCAACACTCTGGGGGTAAAAAATGTAATTTTTCACAATCACACTGTGAAAAAAGGGACATTATCAGCATTAAGGCTGCCCCATGCATCTCTAGTATACATAGATCCGGCAAGGCGTTCAGAAAGTAACGGGAGGGTATTTGCATTTGATGACTGCACCCCTGACATACTGAATATAAAAGATGAGCTCTTTTCAATATCCGGGACTATTCTTGTAAAGGCCTCCCCAATGCTTGATATTACAGAATCATTGAGGTTGATTCCGGAAATATGCGAGGTTCACATCCTATCAGTCAGTAATGAATGCAAGGAGCTCCTTTTTCTCATAAAAATGGGGGAAAATAATAAGGATAAGAATAAAGGGATACCGGTTTTTACAGTAAATTACACTAAGCAGGGAGAGGAAACATTCAACTTTGTTCATGGTGAAGAGAAAGATTCAGATCCCGGTTATTTACATGAAGATCCTTCAGGATACCTGTATGAGCCAAACAGTTCAATAATAAAATCCGGTGCCTTCTCTTTAATAGCAACAAGATTTAATCTTCGCAAACTTGCAAGACACACTCATCTCTATACATCTGATGTAAAAATCTCAGGATTCCCTGGAAGAGTCTTTCATGTGGTTGATTCTATTGAATATAAGAAGAAAAACATCTCCGGCATGAAAGAGAGATACCCGAAGGCGAATATAGCAACAAGGAACTTCTCTTTAACCCCTGAGGGATTAAAGAGAATCCTTGGGATCTCTGACGGAGGTGATTTCTATATTTTCGGTTGTACGACAGGTGAGAAAAGAGTATTGATTATTTGCAAAAAAGCAGAGTAATCAATCTTCAAGTTTCTCTCCGTTATTCGTAAACCATTTTACCTCCAGTAGTGCATTTTCTGTGTGAGACTCAATCTTAATTGAGCATTTATAGTTCTTTGCCCACTTGTACTTGACACTGAAAAAACCCTTTGAAAGATATGCAGCAAGAATGGGATTTACTTTTAAAATAAAAGACTTTATCTTCTTCTCCTTTACATAATAAGCAAGTTTTCTCTCAATTGTTTCATCTATAAGAAGGCTGGATGCTATTTTACCTGTCCCGTTGCAACTCGGACAATTTTCGGATGTGTTTATCTCTGTAGCTGGTCTTACCCTTTGGCGGGTAATCTGCAACAATCCGAATTTAGTAAGAGGCAATATATTATGCTTAGCTCTGTCACTTTGCATGAGGTCCTGCATATGTTTAAAGAGTTTGATTTTATTTTCATTTGAATCCATATCAATAAAATCAACCACAATAATTCCTCCCATATCTCTCAATTTGAGCTGCCTTGCTATTTCGTCCGCGGCGCTCATGTTAACATCAAAACTGTTTTGCTCCTGATCTGAGCCGCTTTTGGCCCTGATACCACTATTGACATCAATGACATGAAGTGCTTCGGTGTGTTCAATTACAAGATAGGCCCCCTGTTTTATCGGAACGACCTTCCCAAACGCACTTTTAATCTGCCTGTTTATTTCATAATGGTCAAAAATCGGAGTACCTCCTTTATAAAGCTTTACAATTTTCTCTTTGTCAGGAGCAATTAGGGATATATACTCCCTAATCTCATTGTACATCGTCTCATCATTAACCTCGATACTGGAGAATGAGTCATTGAGAAGATCTCTCAATATAGTTGTTGTACGGCTGTTTTCCGTAAACAACAATTGAGGAGGTTTGGCTTTTGCAATTTTGGACCATGAATCCTCCCACTTTTTGATCAGTGCTTTTAACTCTCCGTCCAATACTGCAGCTCTCTTACCCTCTGCGACAGTTCTGATTATGACTCCGTAATTAGGCGGCAAAATACTGTAGACCAGCCTTTCCAGCCTCTTTTTCTCCTCTTTTGAGGTAATTTTCTGAGAAATACTTACTTTGTCGGCAAATGGTATCAAAACCATATTCCTGCCGGCAATTGAAATTTCTGATGTTAATCTGGAACCCTTTGTAGAAATAGGCTCCTTTACAATTTGTGCAACAATGAATTGTCCGGGCTTGAGAACATCAGAGATCTTTCCCTCTTTTTCCAATATATCACCTAGTTTTATATCAGAATAGAGAGCCTGATGATTCCTGCTCTGCACAATAGATTTGGTAAAATAATCCAAAGCCTTGAATGATAATCCAAGGTCCAAATAGTGTATAAATGCATCCTTCTCGTCTCCGATATCAACGAATGCAGCATTCAGGGCCGGCATTATTCTTTTTACCTTCCCTATATATACATCACCTACCGAATAATTACCGTCATTATGCTCCTTGTTCAGCTCGATCAATCTATGATTGTCGAGAAGGGCGATAGAAACCTCCGTAGAACATACATCAATTATTAACTCCTTCTCCATCTACGATTATAAATAAAAGAATCTAAAGTAAGCCAGTTGGCTTACTTTAGATTATCACTCAGTGAAGACTCAAATAGCAACTATTTTTTCTTTTTATGTCGGTTCTTACGAAGACGTTTTTTACGCTTGTGAGTTGCCATTTTATGTCTCTTCCTTTTCTTTCCGCTTGGCATAATTATTAAAATTTACTAAAGTAATGACGTTATTACTTTACGTTGTTCTTCACTTTATTCATAAACACCTTTGCAGGTTTGAAAGCAGGGATGTTGTGTGCTGGGATCACCAAAGTAGTGTTCTTTGATATATTCCTGGCTGTCTTCTTTGCACGTTGTTTAACGATAAAGCTACCGAAACCACGAAGATAAACGTTCTTATCTTTTGAAAGAGATTCTTTTACGCTCTCCATGAAACTCTCAACTACATTCTGGACAGCAATTTTTTCCATTCCAGTTGCTTTTGCAACTTCATTTACGATATCCGCTTTTGTCATGATAAATTAATATTAGGGGTTAGTCGAATTTTTTAACGAACAAAAATAGCACTATTTTATTGATTATTCAAAACAAAGCCCTAATATTTTCATAAATTTATGTAGTTTTCACCATTTTATGCCATTTATTCATAAATTTGGACATGCGTAATCAATTGATATCTGGAGTTCTTTTTTTGCTTTTACTCCTTCTACCGGATCAGCTTTCTTCACAGACTAAGTCTTGTATATCAAATATATACACTCCGGAAAAGGGTATTACCAAAAAAGAGATAATTCTGCGGGAACTGCCATTTAAGACCGGAGACTCTGTTGAAATAGAAAATATCGAAAAACTTCTACTTATTGGAAAGGAGAATCTGATCAACCTCTCACTTTTCAACTTTGTGTACCTTAATTATGAATACAATAAGGAGAATCCGCACAATATAGACATATACATAGAAACAGAGGAGAGATGGTATATATGGCCATTGATAAACGTTGTACTTGAAGACAGGAACATGACAAGCTGGCTTAAGAGGGGAGATATGGGAAGAGTGACTCTTGAAACGGGCATAAAGGCTTACAACCTGTGGGGACTGAACCACACCCTTAGCGTGAGCCTAAGAACCGGATACCAGAGAGGATTGCGTTTTGAATATAATAATATAAGTCTGGACAGGGAACAAAAGTTTCTATTAAATGTAAGTGCAATCAGAGAGTATTCCCGTACTGAAAATGTAAGAATCGAAAACAATACCCCCTTCTATTACAAATCTGATGAGTTTATTATTGACAAATACACTTATCTTGCAGGTATTACATATCGCCCAAGATTAAGAATAAGCCATATAATAAATATAGGTGTCGACAAGTGCGACATTTCCAATACTATTCTAACAGAAAATCCTGATTATTGGGGAACTAAGGATACACTTAGAACAGGTTTTTTCATCAAATACAAGTATTCATCAGACCAACGGGACAACAACCAGTACCCTCTGAATGGGTATATGATCAGCGGTGAGTTTAACGGATATGCATCCTTTGACAACGATATAAGATATGCCCAGATCTCTTCCATCCTACAATACTGCCAGCCTATAGGTGACAGATGGAATATCTCTGCCATCCTATCAGCCGGTATCTCTGCAAAAAACAGAAATGCATACATTTTTGACAAGGCAATCGGGTACGAACATGCTTACCTGCGTGGAATGGAGTTATATGTAGCAGACGGACAACACTATTCAGTGCTGAATCCAACCCTCAAATACAATATAGTACCTACTAAAGTGGTAACTATTGACTGGCTATCTTTTCTAAAAAAATTCAGCAAAATACACTTTGCCCTTTATGGTAAGGCTTTTGCCGACTGCGGCTATGTCTATAACAAATACAGGACATTAAGGTCCAACAACCTCTCCAATAAGTTTCTATACAGTACAGGAATTGGGCTCGACTTTGTCACATATTACGATATAAATCTTTCTATCGAGTACTCTTTCAACATGTTAAATAAAGGCGGTCTCTTTTTCACCTTTAAAGGGCCATTGATTTAGTTTGGCATAATCATTGACCATAATTAAGCAGACGTAATATTCCCTGAAATTATTAGAATAAGCGTGACAAATTGACATAATAAAGTATAAATATGAAATTAGACGATATATATCTCCAGCACTCTCTTCCAGAGGATGTAAACATAATTCCGGTAATGAACATCGAAGGTATAAGACATATAGATGATTCAGAACTACCGGACACCTTGCCGATCATCGCTCTGAGAAATGCTGTGCTTTTCCCTGAAACTGTCATTCCCATAACGGTAGGAAGGGAAAAATCGGTAAAATTGGTAAGAGAGGTATATGGAAAAATGAGGATTTTAGGAGCTGTCTCTCAAAAAGATGCAAAGCAAGAGGATCCTTCTCCATCCGATCTTTACGATATTGGAACATTAGCAAAGATTATTAAGATTGTTGAGATGCCTGACGGCGGCATAACTATAATACTGCAAGGGATAAAGAGATTCAAGGTAAAGGACATAATTGCTACTGAACCTTATTTCATAGCATCTGTAAAATATCTCGAAGACGATATAAACAAGAGGAACTTAAAGGAACTTGATGCAATTGCCGGATCTGTAAAGGATGCTGCGCTTCACATCATAAAATTATCTCCTCATCTTCCGCAAGAGGCCGCTTTTGCAATAAAGAACATTGAAGGGCATTCCTTTCTGGTAAATTTCATCGCTTCCAGCATGGAGATAGACAACCCGCTGGACAAAATTGCTTTACTAAGAGAGGGGCGGTTAAAGCAGAGGGCATTAAAGCTGCTGGAATTGCTTAATAAGCAAATAGATATACTAAAGATAAAAGATGATATACAACAGAAGGTAAGAAGTGAGATTGACCAGCAGCAGAGAGAGTATTATCTTAATAATCAGCTAAAGACCATTCAGGAAGAACTTGGAATGAACACCAATGTTCAGGAGTTTAACGATTTGAGACAGCAGGCAGCGAAGAAAGAATGGTCAAAGAGTGTTGCTGAGACATTTGAGAAAGAGTTGCAGAAATTGGAGAGGACAAACACCGGTTCACCTGATTTCAACATACAACTTTCTTATGTAAAATTTCTTCTCGAACTGCCTTGGGGAGAACTTAGCCCAGATAATCTTGACCTCAAACACGCTCAAAAAACGCTTGACAATGATCACTTTGGACTGGAAACAGTAAAAGAGAGGATAATCGAACACCTGGCTGTCTTAAAATTAAAGGGAGACATGAAATCTCCGATTCTCTGCCTTTACGGCCCTCCGGGGGTTGGAAAGACCTCCTTGGGAAAGTCGATTGCCAAGGCATTGGGCAGGAGTTATGAGAGGATATCTCTCGGAGGTCTGCATGACGAGGCAGAGATACGCGGCCACAGAAGGACATACATCGGAGCAATGCCAGGAAGGATAATCAATTCAATAAAGAAAGCCGGAACATCCAATCCACTTCTTGTTCTGGACGAAATTGACAAGGTTAGCAGTGATTTCAGGGGAGACCCTGCTTCTGCCCTACTTGAAGTTCTTGACCCTGAACAAAATGCATCATTCCACGACAACTATCTTGATATAGATTATGACCTCTCTAAGGTTCTGTTTATTACAACTGCAAATAACATCTCTACGATCCATCCGGCTTTAAGAGACCGAATGGAGATGATTAATGTGAGTGGTTATCTTGCAGAAGAGAAGAGAGCCATAGCAAAGGGGTATCTGATACCAAGACAGACAGAGGCTCATGGTCTTAAAAAGACTCAATTCAGAATAAACCAGGAGGGAATTGATACAATCATAAGTGAGTATACCCGTGAATCAGGTGTAAGGGGGCTGGATAAACAAATAGCCAAACTTGCCAGGATTACTGCCAAGAATATAGCTCTTGAGACACCTTTTAGCCCTCTTCTTGGTCCAAAAGAGGTCAAGGAGATGCTAGGTATTCCTATTTACCAACATGACACCCAGAAAGGAAACGAGGCGGCCGGTGTTGTAACAGGACTCGCATGGACAGAAAACGGAGGTGAAATTCTATTTATTGAGTGTGTCATGAGTAAGGGTAAGGGCATACTTACCACTACCGGAAACCTCGGAGATGTCATGAAGGAATCAGCAATAATCGCCTACCAATATCTGAAAGCCAATCCTCAGCTACTCTCCCTAAACACTAAAGACTTCACTGAAAAAGACATACACATTCACGTGCCTGAGGGAGCTATTCCAAAAGATGGTCCTTCTGCCGGTATCACAATGATAAGTGCAATGTCCTCAGCCTTCCTTAAAAAGAGAGTTAAAAGCGGCATTGCCATGACCGGAGAGATAACACTCAGGGGCAGAGTCCTCCCTGTCGGAGGAATTAAAGAGAAGATTCTGGCGGCAAAGAGAGCCGGGATTGAGACAATAATTCTATCTGAGGATAACAGAAAAGACATTAATGACATAAAGGAGATTTATCTTAAAGGGCTAAATTTCAAATTTGTGAAGAACATTCCTGAAGTTCTTGAATTTATATTCTAAGATTTTATCATGGATGTAAAGATTGATGATAGTTGGAGAAGAGAGCTCCAGGAGGAGTTTGACAAAGAGTACTTTTCGAAAATCGTTGGTTTTCTGAAACATGAGATGGAATCCCATGTTGTTATCTATCCTAAGGGGAATCTTATCTTTAATGCATTCAACTCTACACCTTTCGACAAAGTGAAAGTTGTCATTATCGGGCAGGATCCATACCACAACCCGGGTCAGGCTCATGGTCTTTCATTTTCGGTCCCTGACGGAATCAAACCTCCACCATCCCTTGTAAACATTTTCAAGGAGTTAAAGACAGATTTAGGCGTAGAGACGCAGAAAAGCGGCTCTCTGGAAAGATGGGCAGAACAGGGGGTATTTCTTCTCAATGCAGTACTTACAGTAAGAGCAGGTGCCCCGGCGTCTCATGGTAATATAGGCTGGACACAGTTCACTGATGCTGTGATTAAAAAACTCTCGGATAAAAGAGAGGGAGTTGTTTTTTTACTGTGGGGCAATTTTGCAAAAAGCAAGAGATCAATCATAGACACAAACCGCCATTATGTACTTGAGGCTGCACACCCATCACCTCTAGCCCAAGGGGCTTTTTTCGGCTGTCGCCATTTTTCCAGGACAAATGCTATTCTTGAAGCTCAGGGAAAGGCTCCGATAAATTGGTAAATAGTTACCGAACTCCAAAAATTCCGGTTCCTATTCTTACGATTGTACTTCCTTCCTCGATTGCAATTCTGTAATCTCCTGACATACCCATTGATATCTCTTTAAAACATTCAGAATCGCTGAAAAAATTTTCCTTGAGAAAATCAAACTCTGATTTAAGAGTAGCGAACTCTTTTCTTATTTGATCCGTTTCCGAGACATAGGAGGCCATACCCATTACTCCGCAAATCCTTATGTTTTTTAATGATTTTAATAAATCAATGCTTTCGCGGATTTCAGCAGAGGTGAACCCCTGTTTTGTCTCCTCCATTGCAATGTGAATCTGCAAAAGACAATCTTTGGTTATAGAGCGTAATGAGGCTTGTCGGTCTATCTCTTGTGCCAATTTTACTGAATCAATGGAATGAATAAGGTAAGCCTTGTCTATAATCATCTTTACCTTATTGGTCTGAAGATGGCCGATAAAATGCCACTTTATGTCTGATGGAAGGGTTTGAGCCTTCATCTGCATCTCCTGAGGACGATTCTCTCCAAACTCACGCAGGCCTGAATTGTAGGCCTCCATAATATCTTCCGCAGGCTTAAATTTAGAAACTGCCACCAATCTTGTTGATGGCGGCAGTTCTTTTTTTATCTCCTCAATATGTGCGGAAATTGTCATTTTTTCTTCTTTTGTTGTTGGAGCTGCTGTTGTTGCATCTTATAAGCTTCGTCAAGTCTCTGCTGGAATTTTGATTTTTTCACAGGAGCATTGGAAGCCGCTTTCTCTTTAAGCTTTGCATATAACTTATCCTCATCAACGAAGTACTTTCGTATAACCCATGTCTGAAGCATGGTGAGAAGGTTGGAGAGCATATAGTAATAACTCAGACCACTAGAGAAATTGTTACAAAGAACAAGCAGGAATACCGGCATAAAATAGAGGCTCATGAACTTCATACCTGCCATTTGAGGGCCGGTAGCCATCTGGTCGGCATTCATCTTCGAATAGAAGTACATAGAGATTGCCATCAGCAGTGCAAAAAGACTCACGTGATCTCCATAGAGAGGAATACTGAAAGGTAAGTTCAATATAGAGTCATAGGCACTTAAGTCATCTGCCCAGAGGAAACCCTCCTGTCTAAGCTCAAATGAGGCCGGGAAGAATTTGAACATGGCAAAGAGAATAGGCATCTGGAGCAACATTGGGAGACACCCGCCGAACATACTGACATCTGCCTTCTTGTATAGTGCCATCGTCTCCTGTTGCTTTTTCATGGCATCTTCTGACTTAGGGTACTTCTCGTTTATTTTATCAACCTCAGGTTTAAGCACGCGCATCTTTGCGGATGACATGTATGACTTCAAAGTTAGCGGAGATATGACAATCTTGATCAGAATGGTCAGAATCAGGATAATCAGACCGTAGTTGCCTATAAACTTGTTGAGAAGATCAAATACCAGGATTACTATATATCTGTTAATCCACCCTATAAGCCATCCGCCAAGCGGAACGATCTTCTCAAAACCCTGGTCATAAGATTTAAGAGTCTTGTAATGGTTCGGACCGTAGTAGAACTGAAAAGGCATGGAAACCTCTTCTTCGACAGAATATGGAACCTGCATATTTGCCTCGCAATGCATCAGATTCTTATCCGGATCGGACTCCGGATATATATTATAACTCAGCAATCCGGTATTAAAGTTGTTCCCGGAAACCATGATAGCAGAAAAGAACTGTTGCTGGAAAGCAACCCAGTTGATTTTTGTGCGGACATCCTTCTCTACACTCTCTTTCCTAAGACCAAGACTTTCAACATCCTTTGAATTGGGATGTTTATATAATAGTGAAGAGTAGTTCTTCTCATTGTCATAGCCCTTTTCAAGTCTCGGAACATCTAATATCCAGTGCAGATCCATAGTTGTGACCTTTTTCTGGATATGTTCCTTCATCCCTACAAAGCGGATATCAAGACCTACCAGATAACTGCCTTTGCTGAGAGTGTAGTTGTATTCGATATATGAATCCTCATCAAACGGCAACTTGTAGACTACCGATGTGTCTGTAGATTGAACCTTTTCGAATACAAAACTGTCTGTCGCTATCTCCTGATTTGTGAAGAGTACCAATGAGAACTTACTTGCCTTCTCTTTTATCAGATAAAGGGGCAGGGAGTCGTAGGTATAATAATTTTTTATTTCAACCTTATTCGGTTGAGCACCTTTACTTGTAAACTCTACCTTAATCTTGTCATTCTCCAGAGTCAGGAACTCCTCCTGTGCCATACTGGCTTTAACCAATGACGTATCCTTATATATTGAACTTACGGCAGAAGAGTCTCCGCTGACGGTACTATCGGAAGCAGCAATCAGACTTGATGCAGAATCAAGTGCCATCTGCTCCATTGCAGCCTTAGCCTGAACTCTGGAAACAGAGTCCATTTGAGTCTTTACCTTCTCCTGTTCACGATATATCTTTGAATTGTACCAACTGAACCCTATAAGTATAATACCTATAAATACAAATCCAATGATGGAATTTTTCTTCATTACTGAGCGTCGTTTTGGTTGTCTATTAATTTAATTTTCTCCTCAAGCTGTGAGAGTTCAAATTTTGCTGCAGAAATCTTCTTTTCAATATCCAGCAGAAGGGAATCGGCATTCTTTGATTTTGTGAAGAATCCCATATTATTTTCCCAAACGGCGATATCCTGCTCCATCTGCCTGTATTTCTGAATCAGCTTCTCCCTTTCGGCTCTTACTCCGCCTCCCTTAGAAGAGGTTGATACATCTTTAAGATGTTTTTTGTATCTGTTTATTCTGTTCTCCTGCTCAGGATTTCTAATTTCTCCGAATTTCTGTTCCATCGCATGCCTGTAGGCTGCCTGAATCCTCTCCTTATCCTTAATAGGGACAAACCCGATTTCAGCCCATCTTGCCTGGAAATCTTTTAATGCTTCACTATTTTCTATTGGCCTTGAATCAAGTTTGTACTCGTTGATCTCCTGGATAAGCTCGAGCTTCTTTGCGAGATTCTGTTCAAAAGAATCATCAACAGAACTGTAATGCTTTGATTTATTGTCGAAGAAGGTATCACAGGCTGCCCTGAACCTTTTCCAAACTATATCAGACTGCTTGCGTGCAACAGGACCTATCTCCTTCCACTTCTTCTGCAGGTTTATCAGTTGATCGGTAGTCCTCTTCCAATCCTCACTCTCTTTAAGAGCCTCAGCCTGTTCACAAAGAGCTATTTTTTTGTCATAATTCTCCTGCATGACATTCTTGAAATGCGAGTAATGCTCTCTCTTAGCATCATAGAATTTATCACAGGCTGCCCTGAAACGGTCATATATTCTCTGGTTATCCTTTTTAGAGGCAAAACCTATCCCCTTCCAGTCATTCTGAATCTTCTCTATCTCCTTTGTAAGTGCATTCCAGTCTCTCTCACCATCCAATGCCACAATAGCTTCAACTTTTTCACAAAGGGCTGTCTTCTGCTCCAGATTCTCTTTCTGAGACTCTTTCTGTGTCTCAAAGAAATCCTGTTGCCTTTTGTTGACATTTGAAGTAGCCTTTTTAAACCTCTCCCATATCTCTTCCCTCATCTCTTTATTAACAGGACCCAAGTCTCTCCACTCCTCATGAAGTTTCTGCAATTTTCTGAAGGCTTGAATAATATTCGGTTCATTAACAAGAGCTTCAGCCTTTTCACAAAGTTCGACTTTCATCTCAAGGTTCTTCTTGAGGTCAAGATCTCTGAGCTCATTATTTATCTTAACATAGTCGTAAAATTTCTCAACAAGATACTGGTATGTATCCCATATATCCTTATTGTTTGCCTGCGGCACCGGACCGATTGATTTCCATCTGTTCTGAAGCTCACGGAACGCCGGAAATGTCTGATGGAGATCCTCCTGTTTTTCAAGAAGACCTTTCAGTTCTTCAATAATGGCATTTTTCTTTACAAGATTGTCCTCTTTCTGCTTTTCAATGGTCTGCAGGAAACTCCCCCTTAAGGATTTATATTGTGCATAAAGCTCCTTAAATCCTCTCTCAATCTCTGCAAAAGGATTGTGTGAAACAACTGTCTCCTGGAGTTCCTCCTCTGTGTTCTCCACATTCTCGGATGGGGCTATAAAACCTGCAGCAATTTTCTCTCTTTTGAGTGCTTTATAAAATGCAGCTTTTATACCTTCTGCAAGTTTATACATCTCCTGTTGATCCCCTCGTTCAATCAATTCCTGAAAAATCTGCAAGATCTCTTTCAGACTTTTGTTTGAATGGTCTGGATACTCAGTTAAAGAGTCATTACTCAGCGTATTTTCAAGGATCTCACCTTCCTTGAATTGCTCCTCGGGAGCAGTCGGGATAATTTCTTGGTCCATTATTGCAAGGCTAATATGTTAATAACTCGCAAATATAAAAAAAAATTTGCTAATGCCGTGATTTATCTAAATTTGCATCATGATTAGATTTGACATATTAAGTGTGGTTCCGGAATTGCTTGAGAGTCCGTTAAATCACTCCATTGTACGCAGAGCAAAAGAGAGTAATCTTGCCGAAATATACATACATGACCTCCGCGAATACGGGAAAGGCAAGTACAGGCAGGTAGATGACTACAGCTTCGGTGGGGATGCTGGTATGGTAATGATGATTGAGCCTGTATATAAGCTAATTACAAGGCTTAAAAGTGAGCGTGAATATGATGAAATCATATATATGAGTCCCGACGGAGAACTTCTGGATCAAAAAATTGCCAATCAGTTGTCGTGTCAGAAAAACATAATAATCCTCTGTGGCCATTATAAAGGTATTGACCACAGGATTAGGGAGCATCTGATTACAAGGGAAATTTCAATCGGCAACTATGTCCTGAGCGGCGGAGAGATTCCTGCTGCCGTCGTTTGTGACGCAGTCATCAGACTAATACCTGGAGCCATTTCAGACGAGACATCCGCATTGAGTGACTCGTTTCAGGACGACCTTCTGGCACCACCTGCCTATACAAGACCAGCAGACTTCAATGGATGGAAAGTCCCTGATGTACTGTTATCAGGGAATCCTAAACTTATCAAAGAGTGGCAGGAAAACGAGGCTGTCGAACGTACAAGAAGACTCAGGCCGGAACTTCTGAAAGACTAGAATCCGAATTCGTCAACCTTAATATCTTTCTTCTCCTCCTTTGGTGCCTCCATTGCTACCAGGTGTGTCTCATTTCCATGAACAATCATGGCTTTAACAGGTTCTGCCGGACATATATACTCACAGGCTCCGCAACCGATACAAACATCTCTGTCCAGCTTAGGAATGTAAAGTCCTGTGTCCCTGTACGGAATCATTGTTATTGCATTTGTCGGGCAATGCTCGTCACAAGCGCCACAATCAGTACGATCCTTGTATACTATGCAATCTCTCAGGCTAAACTTTGCCTTACCTATCTGGGTCAGCTTCTTCTCTTCAAGTTTCAAAGGAATAAGAGCCCCGTTAGGACATACCTGAGAACATGTATTGCACTCATAAGCACAGAATTGATTCTTATATTCCAAAACCGGCATCATCAATCCTTCAATTCCGTATTCTAGTGTTGCAGGTTTGATTATACTGTTGGGACATGCAGAGATACAAGCATGGCAAGTTGTACAGTGTGCCTTAAGATTCTCCAGACTTATTGCTCCCGGAGGCGCAATTGCACTCTTTTGAGGTTTAGAAGAAGCCAGAGGACCCAGTTTGGCAGCTCTTGCGGCAATTGCGCCTCCAAGCAATCCAAGTGCAATAAGAGCTCTTCTCCTGCCCTGCTGATCTGCAACTTTCCCGGATTTTCCGGTTTTATATGCAAATTCATATGATATAGCCCCCTTTTTACAACCTTGCATACAATCCAGACATGCAACGCATCTGCTGATATCAATCTTTTTATTCTTTACATCGATACACTGGCTCTTGCACTTTGTCACACACAGCATGCACTGATTACACTTGTCGTTTATAGAGGGTTTAAAAATTGCGAATTTGGAAATACCTCCGAGAATTGAACCCACAGGACATATTGTGTTGCAATAGAGCCTTCCCCTTAATGTACTGAATACTATCAGCGCAAAGAAGAAAAGTGTTGCCAGTAAAAACGCAGCCAGTGCAAACTCGAAATAACTTCTCACAAATATAGTCTCGGGAAAGTATGATGCCAGCAGATTGTTAATCAACAACTCCCCTTTCCCGATAATCTGACTCGACACCCTTCCCCAGCTTGAATAAGGATCGATCAATGCAAGAGGCAATGTGAATCCTCCGATCAACGGAAGCATTACAACTGCAAGAATTGTATAGCGCAAAATATCATGTCCTGCAGCATATTTATAGCGGCGACTCTTCTTTGATTTAAATAAGAATGCTATTCTAGATACTATATCCTGAAATGTTCCCGCAGGGCAAAGCGTAGAACAATATACCCTGCCGAACATAAGAGTCAAAGCTGTTATAAGCAGGAAAAAAACTGCAGAGCCGGTGAAGAGTCCAAGCAAAGATGGTACAAACTGGAATTTCAGAATCTGCGGGAAGATGGCTGACCACCCGTTTGAAAAATAAAGAAAGTTCAATGTCACCAGTATGAATATGAGCAGTGACAGAGTGACCCGGGTCCATTTAAGTGTCTTATACATAATTACATTTTAATACGTGCTACCTGTAATTTATCAAGATTAGTAGTGCCGATTTTCATTTTTTCTCCCAATCCGATATGTCCGACGTCAGACAAATTCATCTGCTTGAACTGATTGAAAAATTTAAGAGCTGCAGTGTCAACAGCAACAATGTCTGTGGACATAAAGAGCGCCTTGGCAATCTGTACATCCTCCGGTCCCTTCCCTACAGGACCATTCTGTGTCATAATTCTGTACGCATCCACAATATTGAGGACCGGCATCTTTGAGATTGTAGAACAGTCTGCTATACATTGTTGCAAATCATTGGCATGCCAGTATCTCCTGTCCCATACAATACCCATGAAATTCTTCATGCTTATGGTCATTTTGGCACCACCGTGATTCTTGAGAATAGGGACGTTAATCCAAACATCACAATTGAGTATCTCCTCATGAATTTTAGTCTCTTTCAATCTTATTCCGTCTGGTATGGTGACACTCTTGTAGTATTTCTCATCATGCCCGAACGCTATCCTTGCACCTGCTGTCTTTGCCGCTGATTCTATACCGCTGTTTTTGTAACATGCCATCCATGCATCGCAAGTGTGGTCAAAAACAACAACTTCAGATGCGCCTGCCTTCAGACAATCCTTAACAATCGCAGCTACAAGCAATGGATTTGTATTTGCGGCCTCTTCTGGTTTTTTATTCCATCCGATGTTTGGCTTTACTACGACCTTCTGGCCTCTTTTTACAAAACGGGACATTCCGCCCATTGCAGCAATAGCCTTTTCATACATGGCTTCCGGCTCTCCGCCCATCACAGCAACCAGGTCATTTTTAGCAATTGACGAGGTTGGTTCAGATGCATTTATAATTCCGGACTTTATTCCCAGGAATCCTAGCAGACTCCCTGTCGCAGCTAATTTGAGAAACCCTCTTCTTTCCATTTTTTGAATATTTGTTTACAAATATATGAAATAAATATTTTTTGTTATCTTTAAAAATAATTAACGTGTGTTTATTGTGCTGAAACGTATTTGGTTATTTTATTATGAAGGTTTTAAAAGTATGACCCTTGGGAAAACTTTATGGTTGATAATATTAATCAAATTGTTCATAATGTTCTTTATATTAAAGCTTTTCTTTTTCAAGGATGATTTAAGAGTATATGAAAGTGAACAAGAGAAACAACAGCACATTATTCATGAGTTGACTTTACAAAAAAGGTAAAACTTAAACTTATATATATACTATGTTTCTAACTACCCTGACAGATCTGTCAAGGCTCCAGTTCGCCCTAACAGCTATGTTCCACTGGATATTCGTCCCGCTGACGATAGGCCTTGGCTTTATTATCGCAATAATGGAAACCTACTATGTTAGGAGCGGCAAGGATTTCTGGAAAAGAACAGCCAAATTCTGGATGAAGGTCTTTGCAGTAAATTTTGCAATTGGAATTGCGACCGGTATTATTCTTGAGTTTCAGTTCGGCACCAACTGGAGCAATTACGCCTGGTTTGTAGGTGACATATTCGGTGCCCCTCTTGCTATTGAAGGGATAGTTGCTTTTTTCATGGAGAGTACATTCTTCGCAATTATGTTCTTCGGATGGGACAAAGTAAGTAAAAACACTCACCTCACATCGACGTGGCTGGTAGCAATAGGGTCTGCCCTCTCAGCTTACTGGATCCTTGTTGCTAATGCATGGATGCAATATCCTGCCGGGATGGAATTCAACCCGGATACCGCCCGTAATGAAATGGTTGATTTTTGGGCTGTTGCAACCTCTCCTGTTGCAGTTAACAAATTTTTCCACACAATATTAAACGCCTTTGTCCTCGGTGCAGTTGTTGTTGTGGGTATTTCCTCATGGTACCTGAAGAAGAAGAGAGAAGAGGAGTTCTCAAGAAAAAGTATAAAAATTGCTGCAATCTTCGGTCTTGTTTCTATCGTGCTTCTTATATATACAGGTGACGGCTCCGCATATCAGGTTGCTCAGAAACAACCGATGAAACTTGCTGCCATGGAGGGACTTTATGATGGACAAAATGGCACTCCCCTTGTTGCAATAGGGATGCTGAACAACAAAAAATTCAAGGCTCTCAGGGACAATGACTCTCTCGGATTTGAACTGGAAAAGCCATACCTGTTTCAAATATCAGTTCCAAAGGCTCTCTCATTCCTCGGATACAGGGACATAAACGCTTTTGTACCGGGTATTAACGATCTTATTAAAGGGGGATATAAATACAAGGATAGTACGGGAAACTATGCAATTGCACAATCCCTGGAAGAGAAGATAATTAGTGGGCGAATTGCGATAAATGCCCTGGCATCATACAATAAGGCAATAAAGGCCGGAGATGACGAAGGGGCATCAACATCCAAAAAAGATCTGAGAGACAATTTTCATAATTTCGGGTACGGATACCTTAAAGAGTCAAAGGATATTGTACCTAATGTACCGCTGGTATTCTACTCCTTCAGGATAATGGTAATACTCGGCGGTTATTTCCTGCTATTCTTTATCGTAACATTGTGGCTGGAGCAGAAGGAGAAAATCGGTCGTTGCAAATGGTATCAGATTATTGCTATTATTAGCATACCGCTTGTCTATATTTGTTCTCAGGCCGGATGGATTGTGGCAGAGGCCGGAAGGCAGCCATGGACAATTCAGGATCTTTTACCGGTTCAGGCATCTGTTTCCGGAGTCAGTTCTTCCGCTGTCCTTACAACAATAATTTTGTTCTTCATACTTTTCTCTGTCTTGCTGGCAGCTGAATTAAGCATCTTATTCAAAGTCATACATAAAGGTCCTGCATCAAACTAATTTAAAAATTCACTATTATGATCTATTTTCTTCAGCATTACTGGTGGACAATCGTCTCTCTGTTAGGAGCCTTACTGGTGGCTTTGATGTTTGTACAGGGGGGGCAATCACTTTTACTTGGCACAGCTCGCAATAAAGAAGAAAAAATGCTATTGGTCAATGCTCTTGGACACAAATGGGAGTTGACATTCACCACACTAGTAACATTCGGGGGTGCAGTATTTGCATCTTTTCCACTCTATTATTCTACAAGCTTTGGAGGAGCATATTGGTTGTGGATTGTAATATTGTTCCTTTTTGTGATTCAGGCAGTATCTTATGAATATAGAAGCAAAAAAGGTAATATACTTGGTTACAGGACTTATGAGATTTTTCTCTTTTTAAACGGAATGTTCGGTTCTATGCTAATCGGAGTTGCTGTCGGCACCTTCTTTACCGGCGGCAGCTTTGTAATGGATAAAATGAGTATAACCGAGACATTCAAACCCACAATATCATATTGGACAAATAGTTGGCACGGGCTGGAGGCAATTGCCGTACCATTCAATTTGCTTATGGGTATCGTTGTTTTCCTGGCGGCCAGGACATTGGGCCTGTTATATGTGATAATGCAGATTGATTCTGAAACTCTGAAGGTAAAATGCAAGTCACAGGTGAAGGTTACGGGAGTCTCCTTTGTTATTTTGTTTGTAATACTTCTCGCAGCGTTATTTACCAGAACAGGATATTCGGTAAATCCTGAATCGGGTGTCATTGCTCCGGTTCAGTACAAATATTTCCATAATATGGTAGATACAGTCTGGCCGGGCATTATGCTTCTTACTGGTACAGTATTGGTTTTATGGGGACTTGGAACAAACTATTTTTCAAGCGGAAAGCATAGTTTCTATATTACTGCCGGCGGCATAGTTCTGGCTGTATGGAGTATCCTGTTGTGTGCAGCATTTAACAACACAGCATACTTTGTCTCAAATTATGACATACAGGAGTCTCTTACACTATATAACAGCTCATCCAGTCTTTTCACACTGAAGGTAATGGCATATGTATCCCTTCTCATACCGGCGGTTGTGGCATATATAGCTTATGTATGGAGGGCTCTGACCAGAAAACAGATTAGCAGTGAGGATCTGAACTCTCAGGATTCACATAAGTATTGAGTATCTCACCCGTTACAACACCCTTTTTAGAGTAATCATACTCGGAACCTGAGGTGCTGTGGGGAATAGAATAAATAAACAACATGAATGTGGCTGCCACGGCATACCACCATCTTTTGTTTCTGCTCCTGTTACCCCAGATTGCTGCCAGCCAGACAACAAGCGCTGCTAATGTCTTGTTGTCGGTCATATCCCTTCCTAATGGCCATCCTGTCCAGAATTCACCAAAGGCATATTTTTGAACTATCGGACCAAAGATCAATCCGCCGGCTATCAAAGATATAAAAAGAAGAAGAACAGGAATTTTTGTATTTTGCTTTTTATCAAAAGATATGACACCTATATATGTAGAAAGCAACATTGCAATGAACATTAAAAATATGTGAGGGAGCAAAGCCCATACAGGAACGGGATTTTTAAAGCGGATAGTAAGGCTTTCTCCATATCCCATTGAGGTGTGATTACCATTGTCTGAAAACTCGACAAAATATTCAAGTTTACCGGCAGGTGGCTGTGAGGGCAACATGACAGTAAAGAGATCTCCCCGGCGAGTCGCTTTTACAACAGATATGGTATCGTTTGAACGATATCTCTTGAAGAAGAGTGTCATTGACAACGAGTCGGAAGCCTCTTTTACAGTTACTTCCATAGGAGTCATCTTACCCGGCAATGTATAATCTCCTTTTGCCTCTTCCAGAGTTATTTCTGTTTCAAGACTCCGTACAAGTTTTATATCATACTCTTTACCGTTTAATGAAAATGAGTATTTTTTCGGATTTGTTGGTCCGGTAGCTCTTTGATATACTACGGAGCCAAGAGTTATTATAACTGCAATTGACCAGTACAGGATTTTTTTCATCTTTTTATAGTTGTATGATAAGTTTAAGCTCTCTACCCTCTCTCCTTATGTCCACCACAATTTTCTCGCCGCTCTTTAATTCAGACAATCTGGACATGTACTCATAGATATTGTTAACCTTTTTTGAATTGATAGCCGTGATAATATCACCTTGCTGCATCCCTGCCTTGTGAGCAGGTTTACCTTCAGTTACAGGCCCCACCTTAAATCCATCTCCTTTATCGTAAGTAAAATCAGGGATCAAACCCAGGGTAACCTTAAATGATGTTCTGTTTGAGACAGGAGGAGGTATGCTGATGTAATCAATCTTTGCGCTGCTTTTAATTATATTCTCAACCAAAGATGAGATATAATCAGTTATTTTTTTCAAACCATCGTAATTTATTTTATCGGAGTCATCGGCCGGTGTATGGTAATCTTTATGAACTCCGGATGTGAAGTATAAGACAGGAGTACCAGTATGTACAAAAGAAGATTGATCAGAAGGGCCAAATCCATCCTTTGTCTTAACGAGTGAAAAACCGAAATCCATATTTGTATGTTCCAAAAGAGAGTCTGCCTGTGAAAAAGTGCCCACACCGCCAATCTGAAGTTTGTTATCTGTGATTCTGCCCACCATATCCAGGTTTATCATTAACGAGGGCTTGATCCCTAGTTTTTTTAGTGTGTCGGCAAGAAACGCGGATCCCAGAAGTCCTTTTTCTTCAGCTCCCAAGGCTGTAACAACGATGTTATAATCAGGATTTCCTTTTATCTGAGCCAATAACCTGGATATCTCAAGCATTGAGGAAACCCCGCTCGCATTATCATCTGCACCGTTGTGTACCTCATGGGCTCCTCTCTTCATGCTGCCATCCTCTCCATATCCTATATGGTCGTAATGTGCACCTATTAATATATAGGGTTTGTCCAACCTCTCACTGAGCCCCATGAAGACATTGTGAGAAAATCTCTCATGAGGAATTACATCTGTTTTAACTGTGATTGTCTCCCCTTCCTTCTCTGATAATATTGCGTAGCACTTTTCTGTTACCTGAATAACAGGAATAGAAGTAGTCGTTGTCTCAGTTGTTTTGTTAGTCCCAAGTGCCCGGCCGGAATTATATATAATGGCAACTACCCCTTTGTCCCTATAACCGGCAACCTTTATTTTTAAGGAATCCTCCGATGTTTTTAACAGAAAGACGACACCGCTGTCCGGAGTGGCAGATAACTTAGCTGAAATTGTTGAAGCCTTGGAAAAAGGTGGAACAAAAAAATCCTCCCCAATACAAAATGAGCGATTTTTTAATTCAAGTTTTGAATCTCTTCCGGAAACTCTTCCGTCAGGCAACTTGAATTTCATAAGAGGGTTGTTGTCAAATATCGGTTTATATCCATAGGAGGACAATTTTTCAATAATATAGGATGTTATTTCCTGTTCATTGTCACATCCTGCCTCCCTGCCCTGCATCCTGTCATCCGAGAGATAGCAGAGAGTCTCTTTCAAAGCTTTTTCGCGGGAAGAATTATTTTGAGCATTGACATTTATAGAAAATGAGAAAAAAAATATAATTGTTAAAATCTTATTTATCATTTATTTACTATTTTTTCTAAAAAATATTTTCATCAAAACTAAAAAAAAATTTGGTGGAATAAAAATCATAGTTACATTTGCAGTGCACTACTTCACTAATACACCGAGACGAATAAAAGAATAAATATTATGTTAAAAATTGAAAATCTGAATTTTAGCTATTCGAAGCATGAGGTTCTAAAAGAGATTAACCTCAATCTTGAATGTGGTAAAATATATGGCCTTCTTGGTCAGAACGGAGTGGGTAAAACTACACTCTTAAAGATTATGAGCGGCCTCCTGAAGCCAAAATCAGGAGTTTGTAATGTTCTTGGATATAATCCTTTTAGAAGAGAACCGGGTTTTCTGCAGGAGCTGTTCTTTATTCCTGAGGACTTTGTGGGTCCGGACATTGAAGTCAATAAATATGCATCATTACGCGGAGCCTTCTACCCTAACTACGATGGCTTTAAGTTTTCAAAACTTCTGACAGACTTTGAGGTTGACGGGAGGTCTAAATTCACAAAACTATCGTTCGGCCAGCAGAAAAAGGCAATAATAGCTTTTGCCCTCTCCACAAACACTAAATTGGTCCTGATGGACGAGCCGAGCAATGGTTTGGATATACCTTCAAAATCACAACTCAGGAGGGTTATATCACAGGCATCTACAGATGAAAGTTGCATTGTAATTTCCACACATCAGGTAAGGGATCTTGAAAACCTGATTGATCCTATTATCATTCTTGACACAAACGATGTACTCGTTAACGCATCTGTTGAAGAGATCAGTTCTAAACTCAAATTTGAATTCAGAGACACTCCTGACAAAGAGGCATTATACTGCGAACCTACTCTTGGCGGATATCTGACTGTTAACCGCAATGAAACCGAAGTTGAATCAAAGGTGAATATTGAAACACTTTTCAATACCGTTTTGATGAATAAAAAAACTATCAAGCAGATATTTAAAAAATAGTTAAACCATGAAAGCGAATTTTTCATTTAAAAGATATCAAATACTTTTAACAAAAGAGTTAAAAGAGAGAAATACAATGATCCTGAAGTTGGCAGGCATCATGTCCCTTATAATAATCGGCATATGGCTGACATCAATATTGATTACAGGAGGAGAAGAGGTATCCCCTCTTTTCAGGTTTGGAATGATGAGTACTCTTCTTGTGGTTTCTATGATTATAGCCCCTTTTAACCTATATAAAAGTTACAATCACCCTAAGAAAGGTATAGACTATGCTCTGCTCCCGGCTTCAGTATGCGAGAAGTATCTTAGCATGCTTACTATTGTAGTGATTATTACCCCTTTGGCAATGATTCTATCACTGGTTACAACAGACATTTTCTTATCCCTTATAACACCATCAGTGTTCCCCGGATTTGCCATAAATGCAAAGAATCTTGGTATGATAGATATCTCGAGCATATATGAAATTCTAATTCTTCAATGGGGATTTATTTTCGGTAACTTTCTGTTTAAGAAGAGCAAGGTCACCAAAAGCATATTTGCAGCCATAGGTATATATCTTGTACTCGGACTGATTCTGGCCAGCACCGTTAAAGTTGTTTACGCAGAAGAGATAAATCAAATGGCTTCATTCTCTGTTCAGATAAACAGTCTCGATGACCTGCTAAATAATCACACATTGAAAGAGGTTCCTGCAATGAGATTAGTGATGTACATTATATATGCCGTGACATATTTCATTATTCCTGTGGGAAGCTTGTCCGGAACATTTTTAAAAATGAAGAACCAACAGTACTAGATTATGGAATTCAATGAACATAAACCAATATATCTTCAGATAGCCGATAACCTCTGTGATAAGATTCTCGGGGGAGAGTGGCAACCGGAGGAGAGAATACCTTCAGTCAGGGAGTTGGGTACGCTTCTGGGTGTTAATCCAAACACAATAATGAGGACCTACGATCACCTGCAATCCTTAGAGGTAATATTTAATAAGCGGGGAGTCGGCTATTTTATATCAAAAGAGGCAAAAGATACTATTATCGCCGCCCAGAGAAATCAATTCATACAGGAGGAGCTGCCAAAAATTTTAAAAAAGATGGCCCTTCTTGGCATTAACCCCTCAGAGGTTTTAATTTAACCTAAATATCAACTAAATACAGAAGAGTGCAGCTATTAATAAATAGTCTTCTACCAAGGGTGTATATCAATTATTATGCAAAACAATGTACTGTAATTTTAAATTAACCATGTATCGTCAATTAACAAATCTTCTGGTCATTTTACTTATTTCAACCACCACTTTTGCCGCCAGAAACAATAATACCATAACAGGCAAAGTAATAGAAAAAGAGAACGGGAAAGCTTTATCATACGCAACTATAAGTGTACACGACAAGGATTCTAAAGTAGTAGGAGGTGCTATTTCCAATGAGGAGGGCAAATTCAGTGTTGAAAAACTCATGAATGACTCCTACAAAGTAACAATCTCATTTATCGGATTCAAGGATACAACACTTTTCGTTAAAGCGTCGGATTCTCAGGAGGTAAATCTTGGCACCATTGCACTTTCACCTGATGCAACCACTCTTAAGAGTGCTGTAGTTACAGCAAAGGTTCCGGTAATAGAGCAGAAGCTTGACAAAATTGTAATGAATGTTGCTGAAGCAGTATCAACTCAGGGAAGCACGGCTCTTGACATACTCAGAAAGGCTCCGGGTATAAGCATAGATCCTTCGGGTAATGTATTGCTGAATGGAAACAGTGTCCAGGTTTGGATTGACAACAGACCATCCAATCTCTCGGGACAGGATCTTGAAGCACTTCTTTCAGGTACAGACGGATCAACTATTGATAAAATAGAAATTATTGCCCACCCGTCAGCTAAATATGATGCTGAGGGAAGCAGCGGAATAATAAATATCCGAACCAAGAAGAATTTTGCCAAAGGAGTTAGTGGTTCTTTAAGAGGCACCTACGACGCATCTCCTTATAATTCTGACCTTTTCAATGGTCTCAGCGGAACCGCAAATCTGAATTACAGAAGTGAGAAAACAAATACGACAATATCGTACAGTCCAAAATATGAGGAATCTTACGAGAAATTCACATCTAACACAGATCTGGGATCAGGATTGATTCTCAAAGGGGAGACTCTTTCCGAGTCTATCAATAAAAGGTATAATTACAGATTGTCACACGATTATTTCATCAATAAAAAGAGTGTAGTTGGAATCATTGTAAGTGGTCTTGGAAGAAACGACAAAGAGAATACAAATGATGATATTACCGGAAGCAAATTATACAACAATGGCTCTCTTATACGGACAAACAACACCAGCATTGACAGCAAAAGCGATTTTGACAATATATATACGAACCTCAATTTCACTCATACATTCAAAGATAATCAGGAAATTACGCTGAATGCCGACTATGGTTATTATGACATCGGATCATTCAGCCATCAGGAAAATTACTATTTCAACAGTACCGGCGGAATCGAAATTCTTCCTGAGATTTTCAGAAGTGATTCAAAGCAATATCTCAATATCTATTCTGCAAAGGCTGACTATGAACAAATTATATTCAAAAAAATAAAAATGGAGGCCGGAGCCAAGTTCGCGGAAAGTCTAACAGACAACAACCTGTTGAGAGAAAACAATGTATCAGGCAATTGGATAAAAGACAATGAACTAAGCAGTCTGTTCAATTATAAAGAGAACATTATTGCAGCATATATTTCCGCAGCTACTCAGTTGAGTCCCAAATTAAGTGCTAAGGCCGGGCTTAGAGCAGAATACACTATATCTGACGGAGAGTGGATCAGTGCTGATACAACCACAACAAAGAGATATATTGACATATTCCCTACAGCATTTATAGGCTACAACCCTAATAAGAATCTGATGATAGCCCTGACATACGATATGAGAATTCAAAGGCCTAATTTCAATCAGCTTAACCCTTTCAGAATCTATGTAGATGCAAACAGCTCTCTTGAGGGTAATCCTAACCTCATACCTCAGTATACTCATCAGACCAGCCTCTCATTTATATATAAGCAACATTTCAGTATAGGTCTTCATGGTCAGTTTACAAATAATACCATTATTCAGAATACAAACTTCAATCCAGAAACAGGAGAAAAATTCCTGGTATGGGACAACTTCGGCAAGCTCAACTTCTTTGGTGGTTTCTTCAACATAACCGAGTTGGGTATAACAAAATGGTTGACATTAAATGTCGGTGTTTTTGCAGCAAATGTGAAGAATAAAGCGGATGATTATGAAAAGGAATCATTCTTTACATCCATGAACATCAATACCACCGTCTCTCTTCCCAAAGACACTAAAATTGAGTTGTCAGGATTTGTAAACAGTGGAATTCCATATGGCTACTTTAAGGTGAGACCTATGGGAGAACTGGATTTCGGCATAAAAAAAGGTGTAATGAAAAACCAGGGTACACTTTCTCTAAACTGTACAGATATATTTAACACTATGAGAAGTAATGCCAGTCTTGAAAATGGATTGATTAAGGATTATAATTTCATCTCTAAATGGAAGAGTCAAAAAATCTCACTAAGCTTTACCTATAGATTTGGCAACGGAAAGGCTGCCAAGATAAGAAAAGTCGGAGAGAGTGAAGAAGCAAAACGTGCAGAAGGCGAAAAAGTTAATAATTAGTCTAGTCAACTAAAGTTTTCTGCAAACGAAAGAGGCTGCCTGCAAGCAGACAGCCTCTTTAAGATTTTATAGAGTTTATCAGTTTCCCGAAGCTTTCAGAGTATTCTTTAGAAGTGATGTGATGGTCATAAGCCCAACTCCACCGGGAACCGGCGTAATATATGATGCCTTAGGGGCAACTTCGTCGAACTGGACATCTCCGGCCAGACGAAATCCCGATTTATTATCTGCAGGAACCCTGGTGATTCCGACGTCTATAACAACCACTCCCTCTTTTACCATATCTCCCTTTAAAAATCCGGGACGGCCTAAAGCCGCAACAATTATATCTGCCTGCAGAGTGAACTCCTTTATATTTTTTGTGTGGCTATGGCAGATAGTTACTGTACAGTCTCCTGGAATGTTCTTGTGTGAAAGAAGGTTAGCAAGAGGTCTTCCGACAATATTACTCCTCCCTATAATAACACAGTGTTTTCCTGAAGTTTCTATTTTGTATCGTTCCAGAAGCTCCATAATACCATCAGGTGTGGCAGATATATATGATGGCAGGCCAAGAACCATCTTACCTACATTAACAGGATGGAATCCATCTACATCTTTGCGCGGATCAATTGCCTCGATTACTCTCTGCTCATCAATATGTTTCGGAAGCGGAAGCTGGACAATTAACCCATCTACATCATTGTCCTCGTTAAAACGCCTTATCTCTTCCAGCAAGCTCTCTTCTGAGGTAGTCTCGGGCATTCTGACAATAGTTGACTTGAATCCTACCTGTCCGCAGGTTTTCTCTTTGTTGTTCACATAGGTCTGTGAGGCTCCGTCCTCACCAACGAGGATGGCAGCAAGATGCGGTCTTTTTCGGCCTTGTCTGACAATCTCCTCGACTTTCTCAGTTATCTCCTTCTTAATCTGTTCAGAAGTCGTTCTACCATCCAATAATATCATATTCTATTTTGTTTTATCTTCTCCCCATTGATCCAAGAGCTCTTAAGGCACCCTTACCTCCGCCGGACATACTCTTCATCATCTTGCGCATATCCTCAAATTGCTTTACCAGCCTGTTTACCTCGGCAATTGTTGTACCACTGCCTGCTGCAATTCTTTTTCGTCTGCTGCCATTCAGAAGGTTCGGGTCCTCCCTCTCCTGTGGTGTCATAGACTGAATTATTGCTTCGATGCTCTTAAAGGATGAGTTGTCAATATCAATATCTCTCAGAGCCTTTCCCATACCCGGTATCATTGAGGCAAGCTCCTTTATGTTGCCCATCTTCTTTATCTGTTGAATCTGACTGTAAAAATCCCAGAGAGTGAACTGATCCTTGGCCAGTTTTTTCTGAAGCTTTTTGGCCTCTTCCTCATCGAACTGCTCCTGCGCCTTCTCCACGAGTGAAACCACGTCTCCCATTCCGAGAATACGGTCAGCTATTCTTTGCGGATGGAATACATCCAACGCCTCCATCTTCTCTCCTGCCGATACGAACTTGATAGGCTTGTCTACCACCGCCCTTATTGAAAGAGCTGCTCCACCACGTGTATCTCCATCAAGTTTGGTCAGTACTACTCCGTCAAAATCTATTCTGTCATTGAAGGTTTTTGCAGTGTCCACCGCATCCTGACCTGTCATCGAGTCAACAACAAAGAGAGTCTCAGTCGGGTTTACAGCCTTTTTGATTGCGGCAATCTCCGTCATCATCTGTTCATCAACAGCCAGTCGACCGGCTGTGTCTATGATGACAAGTGAGTATCCCTCCTGCTTGGCTTTTTGTATCGCATTTTTGGCAATCTGTACCGGATTACTGTTTCCCTCTTCCCAATATACAGGAACTCCTACCTGCTCTCCCAAAACCTTAAGCTGCTCAATAGCTGCGGGACGATATATGTCACCGGCTACCAACAGACATTTCAGGCCTCTCTTGTTCTTGCAATTCAATGCCAGTTTTCCGGAAAAAGTGGTCTTTCCTGAGCCTTGAAGACCGGCAACCAGTACAATACCGGGATTCCCTTTTACGGAAATATCGACCGCCTCTTTGCCCATGAGAATTGTTAGTTCATCATGAACGATCTTAGTCAACATCTGGCCGGGACGTACGGCTTTAAGTACATTTTGTCCCAGAGCCTTCTGTTTTACTTCATCACAGAAATTCTTTGCAATTTTGTAGCTAACGTCGGCGTCGAGAAGTGCTTTACGAATATCTTTTAGAGTCTCGGCAACATTGATCTCTGTAATTTTTCCCTCTCCTTTCAGGATTTTGAAAGAATTTTCAAGTCTGTCTATTAAATTTTCAAACATCTCTCTTTATTTAGGCCGCGAAAATAGTCATTTTTTTAGATACTGGTTTAATATAGCTCTTCCCTCATCGTTCACAATTGCCTCCAGATGATACCTAATCAATTCTGAATGAAATATATATGGATTTTTTAAAAAATGATATGATCCATCCCAGGAATAAATTTTGGACATTGCTGAGGTGAAGAAGATCGTTACCAGACTTATATTCAAATCATCACGATAAAGCGATTCCGATTTTCCCCTGTTTAGGTTTTCAGTGATGATTCTTGAATAAAAACTCATCCTGTCTGTGTGATTGAGCAGCTTCAAGTCAGGAAGACATGTAGCCGTATCATTTAAAAGAAGCGGTCCGATTTCCTCAAGTGCCTTGTTCATTATGGCGCTTGTATGATAAAGCGCCTCAATGGCGTTTTTTCCGTGAGTAAGTGCAATATTCATTTTAAACTCTATCTCACCCAGAACGTGCTGCATGACAGTCCTCATGAGCTCTTCCTTACTTTCAAAATTGTTATAAAGAGTCTTTTTGGTTAGTTTCAACTCCCGAGCTATCTGGTCCATGCTTAATTGCAAGCCCTTCTTTCTGAAAAGCTTGTACAGTTGTGTTACGTATCTCTCCTTTGAACTGACTCTGCTCATATTTTACAAATTGAATTTACTCTGAATAATATTGAGGTGCAAGATCCTTCTGATTGTAACGCATACCCATAACCTGTCCGTATGCACCGGCCGATCTTATGGCCACAAAATCACCCCTCCGGGTCAGAGGCATTGCAATGTTTTTGCCAAATCTGTCACTGGACTCACATATAGGTCCTACAACATCGTATTTCAGGACTCTCCCTGATGATGTTATGTTCTGGAGTTTGTGACTTGCCTGATAGAGTGCCGGCCTGATGAGATCATTCATTCCGGCGTCGAGAATTGCAAATTTCTTTCCTTTGCCCATCTTCACATACAACACTCTTGATATCAAAGAGCCGCATTGCGCAACTATAGCCCTTCCCGGCTCGAAGTGTATTTTTTGTCCCGGGGATACTTTCAGGTTTTTGGCAATTATATTGAAATAACCTTCAAAATCCGCTATTGGTGCTGTATCAGGATCAGAATAGTCTATTCCGAGTCCGCCGCCAAGGTTTAGATTCTCGATTTTTACCCCTTTGTCGGTAAACCACTTTTGCAAAACATCGATTCTTTCACATAAAAGCTTGAAAACAGAGAGGTCTGTAATTTGAGAACCCACATGGAAATGGAGTCCTATCAACTTTATGTTAGCGGATTTGTTTATAGTTTCAAGAACTGAGTCGAACATCCATTGACTTATACCGAACTTGTCCTGTGCACGCCCGGTACTTATATATTTATGAGTATGGGCATCTATATCAGGATTAATTCTCAGAGATATTCTGGCCACCTTTCCCATTGATGCAGCAAGTCCGTTTATCACTTCGATTTCAGGAATAGACTCGCAATTAAATGCAAAGATATCTCCCTTGAGTGCGGTTATAATCTCAGCATCTGATTTTCCGACACCTGCATATACGATTTTTTCTGGAGCAAAACCCAACTTAAGGGCCAAAGCAACTTCATTACCACTAACACAATCTGCACCCAAACCTGCATCTTTTATAATACCGAGTATTCGCTCATCCGCATTGGCTTTTAGCGCATAATGGGCGTGATATCCGTATTTTTTTATCTGTTTTGTGTATTTTTCAAGAGTCTCTTTCAAAAGGCTCAGGTCGTAGTAGTAGAATGGAGTTTGCAATGATTCAAATCTCCCTAAGGTTGCTTTATCAAACATATCGTTATTAATAATTTGTCAGTGCTGGCAAAATTAGTAAAAAACTTGTTCTTTACTTAAATTATCTATCTTTGCAGGAAAATTAAACCAACAGAAAATGAAACCAACTAAGAGAGATCTTTTGAAAGATACTATTAAGCACATTGACATCTCAAAGATTGACGCTGTTCCTTTTATTGACGCCATGAGGGATATGTCCTTCACATCTCGTGACACAGCAAATGCTGCGGACATTCTTCAACTCATGATCAACGATAAGGACTCAACAAACTGGTTGATAATTGCCGGCAGCACATCGGCGGGAGGATGCATGCAGGTTTATGTTGATATGCTGAAGAACAACATGATAGATGCCGTTGTGTCGACAGGAGCATCGATTATTGACATGGACTTCTTTGAGGCACTCGGTTACAAACACTACAAAGGCTCCCAATTTATTAACGATACATTCCTGAGAGACAACTATATAGACAGAATATACGACACATTCATCGATGAAGAGGAGCTTCAGGCATGTGACTCTACAGTAAAGGCTATTGCCGACTCACTGGAACCCCGTCCTTACTCTTCAAGAGAGTTCATCTATGAAATCGGGAAGTGGCTTTCTAAAAATTCGGTAAAGAAGAATTCCCTTATTCAGACAGCTTACGAGCTCAACATTCCTATATTCGTTCCCGCATTCAGTGACTGCAGCGCCGGGTTCGGACTTGTAATGCACCAGATTGAGAGGATGAAAGAGGGCAAGCCATATCTAACAATTGACTCCGTAGCAGACTTCAGAGAACTGACAGAGGTTAAGCTTTCGGCAAAGACCAGCGGTCTCTTTATGATTGGCGGCGGTGTTCCTAAGAATTTCGCACAAGATACTGTTGTATGTGCAGAATGCCTTGGATTTGACGTGCCTATGCACCAATATGCCGTTCAGATAACCGTTGCCGACGTACGTGACGGAGCGTGCTCTTCTTCTACCCTTAAAGAGGCAAACTCGTGGGGTAAGGTAAATACAGCACACGAACAGATGGTTTATGCAGAAGCCACCACTGTAGTTCCTATGATTGTAGCATATGCATATCAAAAGGGTGACTGGAAAAATCGTGAACGCAAGAACCACGCGCTTTTATTCAAAGATGGCACTAAAGGATCCGGAATCCTGTTCAGCAAAAACGACTGATTCACGTCCCAATAATTAATTAAAAGAGCCCATCCTATTTTTTCAGATGGGCTCTTTCTGTTCATATTCACCGGACATTTTTATTTTTGCAAGGACTTAATCCTATGTTCAATAATAAATGCAGAGACTAAACCTATACCTCCAAAAAGAAGGGTTGTAGAGCCATAGATCAGCTCGGCCATACCTTGTGAATCATAATAATCGTTACCCCTCATGTATCCGTATGTGTTAAACACGATAAAGAATCCGATAAGCAGACCAAGGCCTATCCCTACCAATAGAAGCCCTATTCTTAAAGAGAGGTAACGGCCGTCGATGTTCACGCCTTTCCCGAAAAGTCTTGACAAATCAAGTTTTTCAGTATTGACATTTTCGAGTTGGGAGATTCTCTCAATAATCATTAATCTCTCCCTTTTCCTCACAAAGAGTTCAATTAATTTGTAAAAACCGAAAATACATATTCCGGTAACTAATGGAATGGTTATAAAATCTAACATGGCTTGATAATTTTGTTGTTCTGCACTTTTGACGAGAAATTGACAAAAAAGTTACAGTTAAATACAATTTCAGAAAAGGTTGTAACTTCATGCTGCTTTATGCGTCTTATAAAAGAGATGAAAAAAGAAGAAGAACTGTCACTCATAAAACGAATCAATAATGGAGATGTTGACTTGTTCAACAAATTTGTCGTTGAACACTCTCCACGTATTCTCTCTGTTGTAAGGGGTGTCCTTTGCAATCGAGAAGATGCAGAGGAGATTGCACAGGATGTTTTCGTGAAAGCCTATTTTTCATTAAAGAACTTTCGCGGAGATTGTTCTTTTTCGACCTGGTTATACAGAATTGCCTATAATATGTCAATCTCAAAAGTGAGACAAAAGAGAGTAAGTTTCATTCAGATTGACAACCTGTCAATTCCTGACGAGAGAATATCATCGGCTGAAAATGCACGTGAACAGGAGAATATGGAGAAACAACTCTGTATGGTGTTAGATGAAATTTCTCCATCTGACAGGTTTATGATAATCTCATTTTATATAAATCAGCGAAGCATTACAGAGATAGCTGAAATTACAAGTATGAGCGAATCCAATGTCAAGGTTAGGCTTCATAGGATAAAAAAGCGAATGGGAACAATTTTAAAAGAAAAAATGGAGGTGAGCTATGGATGAATGTGATATAAAGATTAAAAGCATCCTGGATAGAATCAACAACGATTCAGTACCATATGGCTTTGAAGAAAAAGTGATGCGTAAAATTGCCATGGAAGCTGTCCGTAGAGGGGAAAGAAGGGAAAATATAGGTCAGATATTGATTGCATCTGTCTTAGTACTACTTTTTATTGCTATAATGATATATCTGAATATTAATTATTTCAAGCTGGATTTTTCTAATTATAGGATTGATGTACCTCAGATTGATTTTAAAATGAGAGATATATCACTGACTTATTTCCTGAACAACGACTCTGTCAAGTGGATTCTGATTGGAATCAACATAGCTCTGCTCTTAATAATAGAGAGGGTTGTTTCCTGGAAGCTGGATAAGAGAAATTAGGCCAGATGCTCTTTCCGAAGTAAGTCATTCACTGTTTTTACCGGATTGAATGTAATCAGGGGAACCTCTACAAAAACCGTGTTCCACTGGCTCATAGAGCCATTCCACAAACCGGGCAGTTCAAGAGCTTTTATTTTTTTACCCTCAATGGTTTTTGTGGATATAAAACCCGTTTCAGGATCTACGAACTTATGTAAGTCGAACTTCTCTCCTCTGTAATTCTTTATTGAACACGCTAAATCCACGGGGTTGAAATGAGTCGATGATGAAACGATGGCTTTGACCTCGCTATCCTCCATATTTAACTGTGCTGATTCAAGTATCTGAAGAGATGTTGAACCATCGGCATCAATTACAATAAAAGGTCCCCCTCCCGGTTCTCCTAGGTTTCTTACCATACCGCAAACCCTTATAGGACGATTCAATTTTGCCTTGAGAAAGTCTTTGACAATATCGTCAGGAAGAGGTGGCAGCGTTATACAAAGCTCCCGTTCCAGGAATAGGGTTATTTCTTTGTTCAAATCCTCATTATAAGCTCCGTCAAGTCTATTAAGATAATAGAATATCTTTTTCTGAATCCCTGCAAGAAGGCCAATCAATATCCTCTTCCATCTTATTGTTTCGGACAGATACTGCTCTCTGACAACATTGTCAATATTTTTAATTATAACTATATCTGAATCAATATTATTCAGATTTTCTATAAGTGCTCCGTGTCCTCCCGGTCTGAACAGCAGATTTCCGTATGCATCTCTGTATGGCTCATTATCCAAATCCACGGCAATAGTATCTGTATTGGGGCTTTGCAAAGTAAAACCGACATTGTAGACAACACCGAACCTGGTCATATATTTTAACTTCACATCTTCCAGATGTTTTTTGAAAGCTTCAATGTGCTCAGCGGAAACAGTAACAGAGAGACGTGAGATTCCATTTTCACCTCTGGCATACATGGCTGCTTCAACGAGATGTTCTTCAAAAGAGGTTCTCGACTCCTCCTTGTATTTATGGAACCTGATAAGCCCTTTTGGCTTGGAGCCGTAATCAATACCCTCTTTTCCAAGTAATGCCCGCAGAACAGATAGAGAGTCAGAGAAATTACAAATGCCGGTATTTTTCAAATCGTCATAAAATGCAAACATATCAAGATTATTCAGGAACGTTTCAACCCCGGATCCTGGTTTTATCCCCTCCCCTCTTTCCAATACCGGTATTGCTTCATACAGATCCTTGAACATTCTGGAGGCTGCCCCTGAGGCCGGGACAAACTTGCATACATCTCCCTTGTATTGATAGAAACTCAACTCAGCATCGGATTTTTGCCTTTCATCAAGTACCTTTATGCCTCTTGCCGGTGTTGCTGCAGATACTATTTTTAAATAAGGAAATCCGGATTTAAAAAAATTAATGTCTCTGATGACCTGGTCTACAGATGAGCCTCTTTGCTCAATTTTTTCAATATCCTGCTTGCTTAGCATATCAAAGTTGTTTTATTTTCCGACTGATTTCATGGTATAAAGATTCCGGTATCTCTCTCCTATACTCATAGTTAGCTCTTAGTTGCTCAAATTGCCCCGGGTCTCTTCTGAGTTTCATATCCATATCAAAAACAGGATACGATTCATAGAACAGCCTAAACAGCCACTCCCTTGTATCTTCTATCGAATCATCCATCGATGAGAGCTCTTCAGGCACAGGATAATCAATTTTAAAGCCAGCAAGTTCATTGATCCCGAAAAACTGACCGAATGAATTAACCGAAAAGATAGTTGCGTTTATCTTTCCCTCCAGCGAATATCCCGCAATATGGGGCGTTGCTATATCTGCAACATCGAGTAGCCTTGTGTTTATATATGGTTCTCCAGCCCATACATCCAATATCAATGCCCCCAGTTTCCCTGAAGCCCCGAGCAACGCCTTTTCATCAAGAACCTCACCTCTCGAGGCGTTGATAAATATACTGCCCGGTTTCATGATATCGAAGCAATCCTGACTGACAATACCTCTGGTCGAATTATCAAGGGGCAGGTGCAGAGTAACTATATCAGACTCTCTGATTACCTCCTGCATAGATTGGAAATCTCCCGGAGTCAGACGGCTTCTGTCTGGTTGGTTTCTTGTATCATCCGGCTTAATCCCTGCTTCAAGCATCTGCTTGACAGGCGGGTCGCATCTGAGTACTTTAAAACCGAAATGTTCCATTGTGCCGGCCAGGCGCTCTCCCACATTCCCGACACCTATTATTCCCACTTTAGAACCCATGATTTTCAGATTCTTCAGATGAGATACAGTAAACAATGCAGTCATCACATGCTGGACTACACCCCAGGCATTACATCCCGCCGCATTGGTAAAAAAAATTCCATTATCCCTGCAATACTCCAGATCCACATGATCACTGCCAATAGTTGCTGAAGCTATGAATTTTACAGGAGTCCCGTCAAGAAGAGCTCTGTTGCATACAGTTCTTGTTCTTATAATCAGCGCATTTACATCCGAAAGATCCGATTTTTTTATCTCATTTCCCTTCATGTAGCCCACTTCGGCGTATGGCTCAATAACACCGGCTATAAAGGGGATATCTATATCAATCAGTACTTTCATGACACTTTTACTTAAGAATAATCTCTGTTATAAGATCCTCACCAAGCTCCTTGTTTATCATTTTTATTATCTGCTCTCTGTTTATAAACAACTGTGTCTTTGCAGCTGATGAGTTTATGGAGCAGAATAGTTTTCCATCTCTGAAAAATTTATTTGTGGTCATCAAAGCATATTTTTGTCCCACAATCTTATCCCATGCGTTGAATATCCTGGTTCTTTCGAGTCCCGGTTCAAGGCCGTACTCCTTGACAAAAAGCTTCATCAGCTCTCCTACAGGTATATAATTTACTCTCTTCATCTGACTACTCCGTTTTCTATTTCAAACGACAACGATTCGCCGTCAATCTCATCCAGTATATTTGAAATTCTTACCTTATTGCTGTCTGTTATGAAAATCTGACCAAAGAAATCAGACGATACAAGCCTTAGAAGTTGCTCTACTCTCAGCATGTCCAATTTGTCGAAAAGGTCATCCAAGAGAAGTATCGGAGAGACTCCGTGAATATTCTTCATAACTGCAAACTGGGCAAGTTTCAGAGCAATCAGAAAGCTTTTCTGCTGCCCTTGCGAGCCTCCTCTTTTTATAGGATGACCCTTCATGCAAAATATCAGGTCATCTCTTTGTATTCCTGATGATGTATAACCGAGATGCTTGTCCTTTTCGAGGGTTCTACCAAGAATATCAATCAGAGAACCCTCATTTAAATCCGAGCGGTACTCTATATCGACATCCTCTCTCTCCCCTGATAAAAGATTATAATACTCCTTAACCAGTGGTACAAGCATTTCAACAAACTCCACCCTTTTTTTGAATATATACGATGCATTGGCTGAAAGCTGTTCATTGAATACGCCGAGAAGATACTCCTGAATAATATCATCCTTAAGCAGCCTGTTCCTCTGTATGAGTATCTGATTGTAATTCTGAAGACGTCTCAGGTACTCCTTGTCAATCTGAGAAAGAATGGCATTTATGAATTTTCTTCTCTCATCCCCGCTGTCATTTATCAAAGATGTGTCTGACGGAGAAACCATTACGACCGGTATGAGCCCGATATGGTCAGAAAATCTAGTATAGTTTCTTGAATTACGTTTCAGGAGTTTCTCCCCTTTTGAATTGAACGACAGAGATATGTTTTCTACTCCTGAGTCGTCCCGGGCATACTCACCGTTGAGTGATGTACAATCTGAATCATACATTATTGAAAGGTGATCAATGGTTGAAAAAAAACTTTTTGTCATTGAGAGATAGTAGACGGCATCGAGCAAGTTTGTCTTGCCGGAACCATTAATCCCTGTTATGCAATTTATCTTGGGAGAGAAGATTATGTGAGCATCCGGAATATTTTTAAAATTGGTGACAGTAATCTTCTTAAGATACATATGTTTCTGTTTTGTACACAAAGTTACTCCTTTTTTCAATTTAAATTTGAGATTAGACAAAATATTGTAATTTTGCAACCTGCATAAAAAAATAGAAACAGAAATGTCAAAGAACATCAATCATCACGAACAGGAGACTGTAGCTGAAGCTGTTAATCAGACTGAACATTTTATTGAGAAGTACAAAAAACCTCTAATCTACTCTGTTATAACAATAGTAGCAATAGCAGCCGTCAGCTTCGCATACCAGCAATTCTACCGTAAACCTAAAATTAACGAGGCTATGGCTCAATCATTTGTTGCCGAGAGATATTTCCGTGCGGATTCTTTTGCACTGGCTCTCAATGGTGACGGAAACGCTCTTGGTTTCAAACAGATTATTTCGGATTACGGAGATAAGTCAGGAGAAGCCGTATACCTTTATGCCGGTATATGTGAGCTTCAATTGGGCAATTATAAGGAAGCTATCGACTACCTGAAGAAATATGACGGAGAAGACCCTATTCTTCAAGCCAGGGCTCTCTGCAACATAGGTGATGCATATGCCTTTTTACAGGACAACAAAGAGGCTCTTAACTACTATCTCAAAGCTGCCAAGCATGTTGACAACGAATATGCTGCCGGTTATCTGCTGAAAGCAGGTATTATGTATGAGGAGCTTGGAGATATAGAAAATGCTCTTAAGTCTTACGAGGAGATCAAGGCTAAATATCCTATGACTGTTGAGGGATATGATATTGATAAATACATATACAGAATAAAAAAATAGTTGATCCGTACCTATGGGAAGAGCATTCGAGTTTAGAAAAGAGAGAAAATTCAAGCGTTGGGGCAACATGTCCCGCGTATTTACAAGATTAGGCAAAGAGATAACCATTGCTGCCAAATCTGGTGGAGGTGATCCGGATAACAACCCTAGACTCAGGGCTCTAATATCTTCTGCACGCTCCGAAAACATGCCTAAAGACAATATAGAAAGGGCAATAAAGAGAGCTGTTGAGAAAGAGCACAACGATTACAAGGAGGTTGTATATGAAGGCTACGGGCCATACGGCATAGCATTTCTTGTAGAGACTGCAACCGACAACACAACCAGGACTGTAGCCAACGTAAGGAGTTACTTCAATAAGTCAAATGGCTCTCTTGGCACTCAGGGCAGTGTGGAGTTCATGTTTGACAGAAAATGTGTTTTCCGCGTAAAATCATCAACTCCGGTCGATCTTGATGAAATGGAACTTGAACTCATCGATTTCGGAGCTGAGGAGCTGTTCATGGAAGATGATATTGTAGTAATATACGGAGCTTTTGAATCCTTCGGAACAATTCAGAAGTATATTGAGGAAAAAGGCTACGAGCTTGTCTCTGGTGCTTTTGAAAGAATCCCGAACACAGAATTAAAGGAGCTCAACGAAGAACAGAAGGCTGACATTGAAAAGCTGATTGAAAGGTTCGAGAATGATGATGACGTTCAGAACGTCTACCACACAATGGCAATATAATCTACTGATGTATATTTCAATAAGGTGTCTAAATTTTTAGACACCTTTTTTTTGGTCTACTCCTTATAAATTTCTACTTTTGCAGGATAATATAAGAATTTCTATCACAAAAAACAAATAAATTTTATGAAACTGTCTCATATTGAGCACATCGGTATTGCTGTCAAGTCACTTGAAACAGCTATTCCATATTACGAAGAGATGCTCGGTTTAAAATGCTACGCTGTAGAAGAAGTTACAGACCAAAAAGTTAAAACTGCCTTTTTTAAAATCGGACAAACTAAGATTGAACTTCTGGAAAGTACTGATCCTGAGGGTGCAGTTGGTAAATTCATTGAAAACAAGGGAGAGGGTGTTCACCATATCGCCTTTGCAGTGGAGGATGGAGTACAGAACGGACTGAATGAACTAGAAACCAAGGGTGTTAGACTCATCGACAAAGCTCCGAGAAACGGAGCGGAGGGTCTTAAGATAGCCTTCCTTCATCCTAAGTCAACTGCAGGTGTGCTGACAGAACTTTGCGAGAGTCCTTCCAAATAAATTGCCTAATTAATCAAAAGAAATATTAAATCTAAATAAAAAATGAGCCAGCAACTTGAACAAGTTAAAGCGCTGATCCAGTTACGTGAGAAAGCGCGTTTGGGAGGTGGTCAAAAAAGAATTGACTCACAGCACTCAAAAGGAAAATTCACCGCTCGTGAAAGAATAGCAATGTTGCTCGACGAAGGTAGCTTCGAAGAGTTTGACATGTTTGTAACACACAGATGCACAAATTTCGGAATGGAAAAAGACACATTCCTTGGTGATGGAGTTGTTACCGGTTATGGTACAATTGAAGGAAGATTGGTGTATGTGTTTGCACAGGATTTCACAGTTTTCGGTGGTTCTCTCTCAGAGAGTTTTGCCATGAAGATCTGTAAGATTATGGATCAGGCGATGAAAATGGGTGCACCTGTTATTGGTCTGAATGACTCTGGCGGAGCACGTATTCAGGAAGGTGTCAACGCACTCGCAGGATATGCCGAGATTTTCCAGCGTAATATTCTTGCATCTGGAGTTATTCCACAGATTTCTGCAATTTTCGGCCCTTGTGCCGGTGGTGCCGTGTATTCACCGGCTCTTACCGACTTCAACATCATGACTAAAGGCACCAGCTATATGTTCCTTACCGGTCCAAAGGTTGTAAAGACAGTTACCGGAGAGGATGTCACTCAGGAGCAGCTAGGTGGTGCATCTGTTCATGCAAGCAAGAGCGGTGTTGCTCACTTTGCAGTAAACAGCGAAGAAGAGGGTATACATATTATAAGAGAACTTCTGGGTTTCTTGCCTCAGAACAACCTCGAGGAGGCTCCTGTATTAGAAACAGCAGACCCGATTGACAGGCTTGATGACTCTCTCAATGAGATTATCCCTGACAGCCCTAACAAACCATACGACATGTATGAGGTAATAGCTGCAATTGTAGATGACGGCAAATTCCTTGAAGTTCATAAGGACTATGCTACAAACATAATAGTAGGTTTTGCTCGTTTCAACGGGACTTCCGTTGGTATCGTTGCAAATCAGCCAAAAGTCCTTGCCGGTGTATTGGATAATAACGCATCAAGGAAAGCCGCACGTTTCGTACGTTTCTGCGACGCATTCAACATTCCGCTTGTAACATTGGTGGATGTTCCCGGCTTCCTCCCTGGTACACAACAGGAGTATGGCGGAATTATCCTTCACGGTGCCAAACTTCTCTATGCTTATGGTGAGGCCACTGTACCTAAAGTTACCGTTACTCTCAGAAAATCATACGGTGGAGCTTATTGCGTAATGAGCAGCAAGCATCTTCGCGGAGATATCAACTATGCATGGCCTTCAGCTGAGATTGCAGTTATGGGTCCTTCAGGTGCAATCGAAGTGCTTTATGGCAAAGAGATGGCTTCTGCCGAAAATCCGGCTGAATTTGCAACACAGAAAGAGAAGGAGTACAGGGACGCGTTTGCAAATCCATACAATGCAGCACGTTACGGCTATATTGACGATGTAATTGAGCCTAGAAACACAAGATTCCGTGTAATCCGTGCCCTTCAGCAGCTTACTACAAAGAAACTGACAAATCCTGCCAAAAAGCACGACAATCTTCCACTTTAATCAATTAATCAGCAAAAAATGAAAAAAATAACAAAAATATTTCTGTTGCTGGGATTTCTGTTTGTAAGTTTGTCTCTTGCAGCCCAAAGCCAGGGAGACATGCGTATTAATGAATTTCTTGTAATTAATACAAATGACTTCGAAGATGACTTTGGACACAAGAACGGATGGATTGAACTATTCAACACATCATACGGCACTGTGAACATCGGTGGATGTTACCTTACAAATGACCCTTCCAACCTGACCAAGTACATCATACCAAAAGGAGATGTACTGACTAAGATTGCTCCAAGGCAGCACACTCTTTTTTGGGCTGACAACGAACCTTTCAGAGGAACTTTTCACATTAATTTCAAACTGGAAGACTCTCAGGAGATTTTGTTTGTGGCATCCGACGGGAAGACAATAATTGACAGAATAAAAATCCCGATTGACCAACTTGATACAAACATATCCTACGGCAGAACCTTTGATGGTATTGGAGCTACTGACGGCTCTGAGGGCTGGCAGGTTATGGAGAGAACATCTCCAAGTACAAACAATGAAGGAGTTGACTCTGTTCCAAAGAGTGTGACAATTAAGAAAGCTGACCCTTTTGGAATAATAATGGCGTTGACAGCAATGTCTGTTGTCTTCCTGGCACTTGTCGTGCTTTATCTTGTCTTTAAGCAAGTTGGTAAACACAATATAAAGAGGAGCAGGCAAAGATCTGTCGTATCAATGTCTGAAAGCAGCAAGCCTAAGGCAGCAAATGTATCAGCCGAAGTATATGCTGCAATAGCTGCCTCCCTTCATGCATATTTTCAGGGAGATGACAACCACGATATAGAAAACACAATCCTTACAATAAACAAGGTTACTAAGAATTACTCTCCATGGAGTTCTAAAATTTATACACTTCGCGAGACTCCTCATAAAAAATAGTTTAAAAGTTTGATAATGATGAAAGAATATAAATTAAAAATCAATGGTAATGATTACGCAGTAAGTGTTACCGATGTCGAGGAGACCATTGCCGAGGTTGAAGTTAATGGGATTCCTTTTAAAGTAGAGTTTGAGGCTCCTGTAAAGAAAACAGTTTCTGCCCCGAAAATATCAAAACCAGCAGCCCCTGCTGCTCCAAGCAGACCAGCAGCTACAGTAGCCGCGCCTGCACCTGCATCAACAGGTGGAAGTTCTGTAACATCACCGCTACCGGGTGTTATCCTTGAAGTGGCTGTGAAGGAGGGAGACAGTGTCAAGAAAGGTCAAAAACTGATTGTTCTCGAGGCCATGAAAATGGAAAATGTCATAGAAGCCAACTCTGACGGGAAGGTAACATCAATCAAAGTGAACAAAGGAGACTCTGTTCTTGAGGGTGCAACACTTGTAACTATAGGATAACATGGAAAAAGGTTTATTTTCACTTATAGGAGACAACCTTCAACAATTCATCCAATACACCGGTTTTTACAACGCGACATTTAACCACCTCATAATGATTGCAATAGGTTTGATTTTTATCTACCTGGCAATCAAGAAAGAGTGGGAGCCGATGTTGTTGGTGCCGATTGGATTTGGAATTATTGTGGGTAATATTCCTTTTTTCCCCGGACTAAGTATCGGGGTATATGAAGAAGGATCTGTCTTGAACATTCTTTATCAAGGTGTAATAAAAGGTTGGTATCCTCCTCTTATTTTCCTTGGAATCGGAGCAATGACAGATTTCTCATCTTTGATCTCAAACCCAAAACTATTATTGATTGGTGCAGCGGCTCAATTTGGTATTTTTGGAGCTTACGCAATAGCTCTCCAAATGGGATTCTCTGCAGCTGATGCCGGAGCAATCGGAATTATTGGTGGAGCGGACGGCCCTACGGCTATTTTCCTCTCTTCAAGACTTGCTCCTAACCTTATGGGTGCAATTGCAGTATCTGCCTACTCATATATGGCTCTCGTTCCGGTAATACAGCCTCCTGTAATGAAGCTCTTCACAACTAAAAAGGAGCGTCTGATCAGGATGAAACCTGCCAGGGCTGTCTCTCAGACTGAGAAGATACTCTTCCCAATAATTGGTTTTCTTTTAACTTGCTTTATTGTTCCTTCAGGTCTTCCACTTCTCGGTATGCTGTTTTTCGGAAACTTGTTAAAGGAGAGTGGTGTTACAAGACGTCTTGCGGAAACAGCAAGAGGACCGCTCATCGATGTCATTACCATCCTTATTGGCCTTACTGTAGGAGCTTCAACGCAAGCTGACAAATTCCTGCAGCTGACATCTGTGTATATATTTATTTTAGGAGCGTTGTCTTTTGTGATAGCTACTGCAGCAGGAGTTTTATTCGTAAAATTCTTTAATCTTTTCCTGAAAGAGGGCAATAAGATTAATCCATTGATTGGTAATGCCGGTGTCTCGGCAGTCCCTGACTCAGCAAGGGTCTCGCAAATTGTCGGTCAACAATATGACAATACCAACCACCTGCTTATGCATGCGATGGGACCAAATGTTGCCGGAGTTATCGGCAGCGCGGTAGCAGCAGGTATTTTGCTTGGATTCTTAGCATAGATTTCTATATAAAACTTGTTATAAGAGCAATTCGACACCTATGTGGTTTCGAATTGCTCTTTTTACTTTTGTTTCGAAACTATATATTTATATTTTCAAAAATTTCTGGCTAATTTCTGTTGCTGCTATCATTTTTTTTATAACTTTGGAAAAGAATAAAATTATGTGGTATTATGCAGAACAAATTGCAAGAGCTTACTGAGAAATTGTACTCCGAAGGTCTCTCAAAAGGAAGAGAGGAAGCTGAACGAATCAAGGCTGATGCCCAAAAAGAGGCTGAGCAGATTATTTCTAATGCGAGAGAGGAATCAGAACAGATTATATCCAGAGCCCACAAAGAGGCTGAAGATATCAGGGAACGTATTCTCAACGAAGTCAAGATGTCTTCCAGGCAAAGTTACACCACCCTCAGGCATGAGATAGAATCCATTATATCATCCAAGGCATTAAAAAACCCTGTATCAGAAGCAATGAACGACATTACCCTGATAAAAGATATTATCAGGACTATTGCTGCTGCATTCTCCCCTCAATCAGACAAGGTTGCAGATCTGTCAATCATTCTTCCCGAAAAGTCACGTGGAGAACTTGATGAGTTTATAACCAATAATATAACTAACCAGTTCAATCAGGGAGTTGAAGTAAGGTTCGACAAGAAAGTCTCTTCAGGCTTTAAGATAGGACCAAAAGGTGAGGGATATCACATTAGTTTCACAGATAAGGATTTCGAAGAGCTGATAGGTTCTTACCTTAGACCTCGTATTCGTGAAATTTTATTTGAAAAATAGAGCCTATGAAAAACTACGAGTTTATCATAGCAGGTCTCCCCTATTTAGAACCTGATTTCGATAATCCCGTTCAGGATTACGAATCTGTTTCAGCCCAGGTATTCTCCTATCTTGACAAAAAAGACAGAAGATATATCGAATGGCTCAGATATGGTCTTAAATCAGAGAATCTCACACCTCATTTCTACAGAACCATAAGAAAAAGCAGCAATCACGTCCTGAAAACATATTTCACATTTGATCTTATGCTGAGAAACATTCAGGCTGCCTATCTGAGCAGAAAACAGAGTCTGGATCCCGATAAATATCTTATCGGAGAGTGTGAGATAGTGGAAGCCCTTAAGAAAAACAAGGCTCCGGATTTCGGTATAACATCTGAAGTGGAGTTTGCTTCAAGATTGCTGCATATATTTGATATAAAGGATCTTATCGAACGAGAAAAGGCTCTGGATCTTCTCAGATGGGAAGAGATGGACAAAATATGCACATTCAGCTATTTCAGCATGGATGTCATACTTTCTTTCATCTTCAAGAGCAGTATAATTAAAAGATGGCATTCACTGGACAAAAAATCCGGAGAACAACTTTTCAGAGGATATGTTGATCAGATGCGAGACTCTTACAAAATGACAAAAGAATAATTAATTATATATGAAAACCACTGGAAAAGTTACAGGGATTATTGCCAACCTGGTCACAATCGAGGTTGACGGTCCCGTTGCTCAGAATGAGATCTGCTACATCGATCTCTCAGGAACGAAGCTGATGGCCGAGGTTATTAAGGTAAACGGCAAAGAGGCATATGTTCAGGTATATGAAAGTACCCGTGGACTCAAGACGGGAGATACCGCAGAATTTGAAGGTCATATGCTGGAGGTTACTCTTGGCCCCGGTCTTCTCTCAAGCAACTATGACGGGTTACAGAACAACCTGGAGACTATGGAGGGCGTATTCCTGAAGAGAGGAGAATATACCTCCCCTCTTGACATGGAAAAGCTATGGCATTTCTCCCCTATTGCCAAACCGGGTGCAGAGGTAAGTGCTGCTGATTGGCTCGGAGAGGTCAAGGAGGGATGGTTACCTCACAAAATAATGGTTCCTTTCATATATAAGGATAAGTACACATTAAAATCTATCGTAGCCGAAGGGGATTATAAGGTGTCTGATAAAATAGCAGTTATCTCTGATGCTGATGGTAATGACCATGAAATAACAATGATGCAGAAGTGGCCTGTAAAGGTTGCCATCACAGCATATCGTGACAAACCGCGGCCATACAGGATCATGGAGACCGGTGTAAGATGTATTGATACTTTCAATCCTATTGCCGAGGGAGGAACAGGTTTTATCCCGGGTCCTTTCGGATGCGGCAAGACAGTGCTTCAGCACGCTATTTCAAAACAGGCCGAAGCAGATGTAATTATTATGGCAGCCTGCGGTGAAAGGGCAAATGAGGTTGTTGAGATATTCACCGAATTCCCGGAACTGATAGATGTTCACACAGGACGTCACCTCATGGAGAGAACAACCATTATTTGCAACACATCAAATATGCCGGTCGCTGCCCGTGAGGCATCAGTATATACAGCTATGACCATTGGCGAGTATTACCGTTCGATGGGCTTGAGAGTCCTTTTGCTTGCCGACTCTACATCAAGATGGGCACAGGCACTTCGTGAAATGAGTAATCGTATGGAGGAGCTCCCGGGAGCAGATGCTTTCCCTATGGACCTTCCCGCAATCATATCAAACTTTTACGCCAGAGCCGGTCTTGTTAATCTTAACAATGGAAAGACAGGATCCGTGACATTTATCGGAACAGTCTCCCCTGCAGGCGGAAACCTTAAGGAACCGGTTACTGAATCAACGAAGAAATCTGCAAGATGTTTCTACGCACTTTCACAAAACCGCGCAGACAAAAAAAGATATCCGGCAGTCGATCCAATAGACTCATATTCAAAGTATCTGGAATATCCTGAGATTGTTTCTGACCTTAGCACACGTGTCAATAAAGACTGGGTAGAGAAGGTACTGAAAGGGAAAAATATAATCCTCAGAGGTAAAGAGGCATATGAGCAGATAAACATTCTTGGAGATGACGGAGTTCCTATCGAATACCATAGAAAATTCTGGAAGTCCGAACTTATAGACTTCATCATATTGCAGCAGGATGCCTTTGACAAAGTTGACTCTGTAACATCTCTTGAAAGACAGGAGTATATGTACTCACTTGTGATTGATATTTGTGAAAAGGATTTCTCTTTTGAGGATTTCGAAGAGTGCGGCACTTTCTACAAGGGTCTGATAAACATTTTGCGTCAAATGAACTACTCTGAATTCAAGAGTGAGAATTTCAACAAATACCTGGAACAGTTAAACAAGGAGATAAACAATGGAAGGTAGAGCATTTCAAAAGATATACACTCAACTGGAGTCTATCACAAAAGCAACCATTTCCCTCAGGGCAAAAGGCGTTGCAAATGACGAGCTTGCAACTGTCGCAGGCCGCCTTGCACAAGTCGTAAAAATCAAGGGGGATCTCATAACATTACAGGTTTTCTCAGGGACTGAAGGTATTGCAACTAATGCAGAGGTTTCATTTTTCGGAGACCCACCATCACTGATGGTAAGTGAGGAGCTTTCCGGAAGATTCTTCAATGCTTACGGAGAACCCATCGATAACGGCCCTGCTGTTGAGGGAGAAAAGAGATATATCGGTGGTCCTTCAGTTAATCCGTTCAGAAGAAAACAACCTTCGGAACTGATTCCTACAGGTATTGCAGGCATTGACCTTAATAACACACTGGTTTCAGGCCAAAAGATACCGTTTTTCGCCGACCCTGACCAGCCATACAACCAAGTAATGGCAATGGTTGCCCTCAGAGCAGATGTTGATAAGATTATTCTTGGCGGAATGGGTATATCAAATGATGACTACCTATTCTTCAAACAGAGTTTTGAGAACGCAGGAGCCCTCAGCAAGATCATAAGCTTTGTAAATACAACAGAACAGCCTCCTGTAGAGAGATTGCTTATCCCAGACATGGCACTGGCTGCGGCAGAATATTTCGCAGTTGATAAGAATGAGAAGGTGCTTGTTCTGTTGACAGACATGACACTTTATGCAGATGCGCTAAGTATAGTAAGTAATCGTATGGACCAGATTCCTTCAAAGGACTCCATGCCCGGTTCTCTTTACTCGGATCTTGCCAAAATATATGAAAAGGCAGTACAGCTCCCTGACGGAGGATCTATTACAATCATTGCAGTTACAACATTGAGTGGCGGAGATATCACGCATGCCATCCCTGACAATACGGGATATATCACTGAGGGTCAGCTCTTTTTGAGAACAGACTCTGATACCGGAAAGGTTATTGTCGATCCATTCAGGTCACTTTCTCGTCTGAAACAGCTTGTGATTGGTAAGAAGACAAGAGATGACCACAACTATGTTATGAATGCAGCTGTAAGATTGTACGCCGATGCTGCCAATGCAAAGACAAAACTGGAAAATGGATTTGACCTTAGCGATTATGACAATCGCTGTCTCGATTTTGCAAAAGAGTACTCCACAAAATTACTTGCAATTGATGTTAATATAAATACTACAGAGATGCTTGATACAGCATGGGAACTCTTCAGGAAATACTATTCGCCTGCAGAGCTGGGTATCAAGGAGTCTATTATGAATAAATATTGGAAAAACTGACACTGATTAATCATGGCAATTAAGTTCCAATTCAACAAAACATCACTGAATGATCTCAACAAGCAATTGAAGGTCAGGACGAATGCTTTGCCTACCTTAAAAAATAAGGAGTCAGCGCTGCGATTCGAGGTCAAAAGGGCTAAGTCTCGTTCCGACGAGCTTGTACATAAACTCGAGTCTTCACTGAAGGCGTATGAGAGTATGTCTGGATTATGGAATGAATTCAGGCCCGATTTGATAAAGGTAAGGGATGTCATTCTTGAGACGGTTAAAGTTGCCGGAGTAAAGACTCCCAGCTTAAAGGAGATAATTTATGAAGAGGCACCCTTCAATATTTTTGCCGAGCCACTGTGGTATAGTGACGGCATACAGATACTCAAGGATTTGTCCTCTCTGGGAATTGAGTCCGAAATTTTTTTAGAGAAGATGAGACTTCTCGATTTCTCCAGAAAGAAAACAACTCAAAAGGTAAATCTTTATGAAAAGGTGCAGATTCCTGGATATCAGGAGGCTATTCTTAAAATAAAGAGGTTTATGGAGGATGAGGAAAATCTTTCAAAAGCATCACAGAAAATTGTCAAAAACAGACACATGGCAGAGGAGGAAGCCGGATTATGATTGCTAAGATGGACAAATACTCACTGATGGTATTCCATGCAGATCTTCCGGAATTTCTGGAACATCTGCAGGAACTGGGTGTTGTAGACATAACAAGACAAGGTCATGCTATTGATTCCAAATCGAAGGAGCTTTCCGATCTGATTCTGCGATATCGCAATATTATCAAGAGAATTGACTCAGCCACATCTACTGTTGAAGGGAACGGCATCGACAAGAAGCTTGTTGACCTTGACTCTCCTGTAGATCAACTTCTTCAGCAGTGTGAGACTCTGTATACAAACAGATCCTCTTTCGAGACAGAGTACCAGCAATTGACCAGGGACAAGGCAGATGCTGCCCAATGGGGAGATTATGACTCTGAAGATATCAACAGACTCAAGGCCCTTGATTTTGACCTTCATTTTTACACCACTCTTGAAAGCAAATTCAATGATCAATGGCAAAAAGACCATATACTTCATATCCTCAATAAGATAAACGGGAAAGTATACTTTGTGATTCTGTCGCCAAAAGGAAGTGAATTAAAATTCAAGCTCCCTGAAAGCAAGTTTCCTCCAGTTCCATATCATAACATTGAACTGAAAGAGAACAATCTCAAGGCGCAAATTGAAATTAATGAAAAGAGCATAGCCTCGTTTACCTTGTGCAAAAATCTCTTCAGACAAAGATATGAATCCCTCAACATGGAACTCGACAGGTATCTTGCCAAAGTTTCATCAAAGAAAGAGGTTGAGGATTTTATAGATACCCTACAAGGTTTTGCCCCTGCAGAAACAAGAGAAAATGTGTGTACATTCCTTGATAATGAGGGCGTATACTATGAGCTTGAACCGGCAAAAGAGGAGGACAACCCTCCTATTAAGCTAAAAAACAATTTTTTTGCCCGACTTTTCGAACCAATCGGAGCACTCTATATGTTCCCGAAATATGGGGAACTGGATCTGACACCTTACTTCGCTCCATTTTATATGTTGTTCTTCGGCTTATGTCTCGGAGATATGGGATATGGGCTGACACTCATGATAGTCGGAGGTGTTGCCAAGCTGAAACTCCCCAAGATGAAGAGTTTACTCACACTGGTACAGCTTCTTGGATTAGGAGCTTTTCTGATGGCAAGCCTCACCGGAACGGCCTTTGGAGGAAAACTTGCAGAATTGCTTCCTTTACCTCAGTCAATAACATCCCTGTTCTTTTCTGACATAAAGATGTTTTGGTTTGCAATCATCTTCGGACTTGTACATATAATATTTGCAAGATTGATTACTGCAATAGATTCAATGATAAGAAAAGGATGGCAATACGGGATGGGAAATATCGGATGGGTGATAATAATTATTTGGGCATCTTTAGCATATGCAAAGACAATGATGCCAGATATGACTCTTCCTTCATGGTTTAACTACCTTGCCATCGCAGGTGGTATACTGATCCTGGGCTTCTCCTCAACCGAAGGAAATATTTTCCTGCGTATTATAAAGGGAACGATCTCCTTGTATGATATAACCGGTATTTTCGGGGACATGCTTTCATACATAAGGCTTTTCGGTCTTGGCACATCCGGCGGAATCCTTGGTATGGTTATCAACTCTGTTGCATTCAGCCTTACTGCGATACCGTACGTAGGCTGGTTCTTTACTATCTTGCTGCTCATAGTAGGTCACATTGCTGTACTTGGGCTCTCATGCCTTGGAGCGTTTGTACACCCTATGCGTCTGACATTCGTGGAATTTTATAAAAATGCGGGTTTTACAGGAGGCGGAAAAGAGTTCAGGCCTCTGAGAAAAATTTATGAACAATAAACAATAATCATATAATAATCATTAATTATGGAACAATCTTTACCACTTTTTATGGCTTATATTGGCCTGGCATTCATGCTGACACTTGCATGTATCGGTAGTGCAATGGGTGTAACAATCTCCGGAAATGCAACGATTGGAGCTTTGAAGAAGAACCCGGACATTTTCGGTTCTTCCATGATCCTTACCGCTCTTCCCTCTACACAGGGCTTGTATGGATTTGCGGCATTCTTCCTCACTTTGAGTAAACTTAAGGAAATTACTGCTTTGACACTTGGCAACGGACTTGCAATTTTTGCTGTGGGTCTGGCTCTTGGTTTCGTAGGTTTATTTTCAGCATTTTACCAATCTAAGATTTGCGCAAATGGTGTAGTTGAAATGAGTAACGGACAGGATGTATTCGGTAAGACACTTATTCTGGCGGTGTTCCCGGAACTCTATGCTATTCTGGCATTTGCAGCTGCGTTCCTGGCTCTTCCGGCGTAATCTTTTTAAATCAGATATTGGGTGTTAAGGTATTTTTTGATACCTTAACACCCTGATTTTTTATATATACGGTCAACTAAAATACAGATTATCATGTCTTTAATTAAATCTATATCCGGCATAAGGGGAACAATAGGGGGAGTTGCAGGAGATGCTCTCACGCCTCTTGACATAGTGAAATTTACAGCGGCCTATTCTGCCCGACTTAAGATGAGGCTTCCGGGAAAAGAGAGATACAAGGTTGTAGTTGGAAGAGATGCAAGAATCTCCGGTGAGATGGTAGACAAAGTGGTATGCGGAACGCTGATGGCTTGTGGGGTGGATGTTGTCAATGCCGGGCTTGCTTCTACACCGACTGTTGAGATGGCCGTTACCTTTGAAAATGCCGATGGGGGAATAATTCTGACAGCATCACATAACCCCAGGCAATGGAATGCCCTTAAATTGCTAGACCAGAACGGGGAATTTCTTGACGCAACAGAGGGTGAATTATTGTTGGAGTGCGCGGCAAAGGAGAGCTTTTCTTTCAGTGAAGTTGACTCAATAGGCCACTACACATACAAGGATTTTACTGACAGGCATATAGAGGCTGTTCTCTCCCACCCCCTCGTAGATATTGAAGAGATCTACCGAAGCGGTTTTAAAGTTGTCCTTGACGCCGTAAATTCGGTTGGAGGTATCGTTATGCCAAGACTACTGGAAGCACTGGGTGTAACTTGTATTCAGCTCAATTGCGAACCAACCGGTGATTTTGCCCACAACCCTGAACCACTGCCTGAAAATCTGACCGGATTATCAGCGAGAGTGGTCTCAGAAAAGGCCGATCTGGGAATTTCCGTAGATCCGGACGTAGACAGACTGGCGTTGATGTGCGAAGACGGTACTCCATATGGTGAAGAGTACACACTAGTTACTGTTGCGGATTATATTCTGAAAAACAAGAAGGGTCCGACAGTCTCCAATCTCTCTTCTTCAAGGGCACTGAGAGATGTAACTGAAGCTGCAGGATGCCTCTATTCAGCCTCTGCTGTAGGTGAAGTGAATGTAGTGGCAGAGATGAAAAGGGTCAGTGCAGTGATAGGGGGAGAAGGTAACGGTGGTGTTATAGTTCCGGGCTTTCACTACGGAAGAGATGCATTGATTGGTACTGCTCTATTCCTGACACACCTGGCAAAAAGCAAGAAAAAAGCAACATCTTTAAGAGATAGTTACCCGAAATATTATATTTCAAAAAATAAAATAGAACTATCTGCTGGTATAGACGTTGATAAAGTGCTGGCTGATATCAAAAAGATATATTCAGATAACAGAATCACAGATATAGACGGAGTTAAGGTTGATTTTGACAGCATGAGACAGTGGGTTCACCTCAGGAAATCAAACACAGAGCCTATCATAAGAATCTATGCAGAGGCAGATTCAGAAGAGGCGGCCGATACACTCGCACAAGAAGTAATAAGAAAAATAAACGAAATAATTAAATAGTCTCAGATGTTTTCATTCAGAACAACTTCGCTACTCGAACAGCCGGACAATGTCTTAAGAAACGGCAGGCTGGGTATTCTATGTAACCAGGTCGCATGGCAACCCGATAAAGGTGAATATCTCTTTGAAACCTTATACAAAAGAGGGCGGTTGAAAAGAGTTTTTACACCTGAACATGGTCTTTTCGGGGAGTTGCAGGATCAGGTAACGCTTGACGATACTGAGGTATACGGTAAACTTGGCCTTGAGGGCTGCGAATTTGTATCTCTGTACGGAACCGACGAGAACTCTCTTTCTGCCAGTGCTGCAAAACTTGAAGATCTGGACGCACTTATAATTGAACTGCAGGATGTCGGTTCCCGTTACTATACATTTACGACTACTGTCTTCAACCTGTTTAAGGTGCTTAAAAAACATGACCTTAACCTCTCTATATACATTGTAGACAGGATGAATCCTGCCGGAAGGCAGGTAGAAGGCACAATGCTGGAGAAGGGATATGGTTCGTTTATAGGAATAGAGGGAATTCCTCACAGACACGGTCTTACATTTGGCGAGCTTACAAACCTTTTTTACAACGAGATTAACGCAAAGTTCCCTCTGCACATTATAGCCTATACAGCGGAAAAAGTGAGCAAGGACCTGCTTCCGTGGAGTATTCCCCCCTCTCCGAATATTCCGGGATTGTTCACCTGTCATTTTTACAGTGGTCAGGTGTTATGGGAAGGAACAAATGTCAGTGAGGGACGCGGAACAACCCGACCATTTGAAGTGTTCGGGGCACCGTTCATGTCGAATCTTCTGGAATACAACAAGAAACATGGATTTTCAAACTGGAACGATCCGGATAACCCCATCTCGGATCCGGCAGTTTATGTAAGGTGGCAGAAATTTATACCTACTTTTCACAAGTATAAAGGTGAAGTATGTACGGGTTTTCAGCTGCATCCCGTGCCAGGCGAGCAGTACCATGCATTGGCACACAATTTGAAAATAATAAGGTTCGTGGCAGAAAACTGTCCCGGCTTCAATTTTCCTGACGGTGTCTATGAAAGGGGCAATGACAAAAGTGCAATTGAGCTGCTTCTTGGAGACAAACTGTTGATAGACTATGTTAAAGGCTCTTCAGACTGGGAAACAGTCAAGGAACACATAAAAGTAGAAGAGCAGAAATGGATAAGAAAAGCGAAGAAGTTTATGCTTTACGAAGAACAACTTTATAGATGTAAATAATTTAACTTATATTAATTAAATGGCAAATCCAGTTTTATCGGAAAAAATTTTTAAAACCAATCAGGCAACATCAGCAAGTACAGGTACAATGACCGTAAAGGGCACCGCAACAAAATCACTGGTCTTGATTTTGATGATACTTGCCGGAGCAATGTACACATGGAAAATCGCATATGAAGCTATCAATCCGGCTTCTTTACAACCATGGATGTGGGGTGGAGTTATCGGAGGTTTCGTAGTTGCTATGATTATCAGTTTCAAACCAATATGGGCTCAGTATCTTGCTCCAATATATGCCGTGCTCGAAGGTCTGTTCCTAGGAGCAATATCTGCTGTCTTCAGCCAGGCTTTTGCCACAACTGCTCCGGGTATTGTAATGAATGCCACGCTTTTGACAATTCTCACTGCAGTAGTTATGCTTATAATATACAGGACAAATCTGATTAAAGTAGATGGCAAATTTGTAAGAATTATGACTATTGCAATCGGAGCTATTGCCTTGTATTATATTGTTTCCATGGTATTATCACTCTTTGGTGTAAATCTCACAATGCTTCACAACAGCGGACCATTGAGCATAGGTATAAGTCTTGTTATTATAGGAGTCGCAGCTTTCAGCCTTCTGATGGATTACGAGTTCATCGTAAGGGCATCAGAATCCGGAGCCCCAAAATATATGGAGTGGTACGGTGCTTTTGGTCTCATGGTTACTCTTGTATGGCTATACCTTGAAATACTCAAAATTTTGGCAAAATTTGCCGGAAACCGTGAATAATTTTGGTCATAAACAAATTATTAGTACTTTTGCAACCCTATTATTTAATACAAATAAGCAATGAAAAAAGGAATACATCCCGAAACCTACCGTCTTGTAGCTTTCAAGGATATGTCAAATGACCATGTATTTATTACACGTTCATGTGTAAATACAAGAGAGACAATTACTCACGAAGGAGTTGAATACCCTGTGATAAAGTTAGAGATTTCAAACACATCTCACCCATTCTATACCGGTAAGATGAAACTTGTAGACACTGCAGGTCGTGTTGATAAATTCCTTAACAGATACAAGAACGTCAAAAAGTAATTTTGATTTCTACAAAGAATTTGAAAAAGGCCCTCACGGGTCTTTTTTGATTTTTTACTATTTTTGAATTATTAAGAAAAACACAAGTGGAAGACAGGGTTGAAAGGTTGAAGAGTTTGTCTGCATTGTATAACAATGCTGAATTTTTCACGAAAGATCCGGTCGTGTTTCCAAAATTTTTTTCAGAAAAGTATATCAGAGGTGAGGCGACATTACAAGATGTGGAGATTGCCGGAATACTCTCTTCACATCTTGCATGGGGCAGGCGCGAGATGATATTCAATAATTGCGACAAGATGTTCGGTGAGATGAAGTGGCAACCATTGCAATATGTAATGGGCGGCATTTATCGAAATGATCCTGTCTCCCTGCACAGGACAATCAAATGGAGCGATTTTGCCAGGATTTGTGAAAACCTCCGTCTCTTCTACTCCCAAGAACCCTCCCTTGAGAATTTTTCCCCATCCTATATCAGGACAAACATTTTCGGCAGTAAACCGGATCCGAATGCAGCAAACAAGAAGATCCACATGTTTCGCAGATGGATGGTTAGAAACGACGGCATCGTGGACTTAGGTGTCTGGAAAAAGAGTAATCCCGCTGATTTGATAATACCATTGGATGTTCATGTCCATCGCAGCGCTTTGGAAATGGGTATTACAACAAGAAAATCGGCAGATATGAGAACTGCTTTGGAGATAACTGAATACCTCCGTAAACTTTTTCCTTCTGACCCATGTGTCGGTGATTTTGCATTATTTGCCTTTGCTGCTACCACAAGCAGAAAAATTGGCTAAATTTGGTATTAATAATGGGAAAACTATTCATCATAGCCGGATGTAACGGGGCCGGGAAGACAACCGCCTCATACAATATATTGCCTGAAATGCTCGGGTGCAAGGAGTATGTAAACGCTGATGAGATTGCAAGAGGTATATCTCCGTTTAAACCTGAAAGTGTCTCCATACAGGCGGGTAAAATCATGTTAATCAGGATAAAAGAGCTTATTGCCAACGGCACGGATTTTGCTCTTGAAACTACGCTGGCTACTCGTACTCATGCAAAATTCATCCAATATGCACAGGAGCACGGATACAAGGTGACACTTGTCTTTTTTTGGCTGAATCTGCCAAGCCTTGCAGTAGAGAGGGTTAGGATGAGAGTGGCGAGTGGAGGGCATAATATTGAAGAAAAAGTTATACGAAGACGATACGATATTGGAATAAAAAACTTATTTTCGCTATATATTCCGTTGTGTGAATATTGGATGATAATAAACAACTCTACCTTGCCCCCGGAACTGATCGCCGAAGGAGGAAAGAACCAGGAGCAAAAGATATATAATAAACCAACCTACAATAAAATAGTCAATTATGAGCGAACTTGAGACTAAAGAGCTTAGGGATAGCATCCTGAACGGTCTGAACATCTCCTTTCAGCGATTAATTCAGGAAAAGAAGAAGAATAATTCTGAACTTGCATTTTCCAACAAGGGTAAAATTGTCAAAGTAAAGGCAGCCGAGCTTTAATTTCAAAAAAAACCTTACATGACAACAAGAAAAGTTTTTATACTGCTGCTGAATATTTTCAGTAGTGGTTTTTTATTTTCCCAGGTTCAATTCTCTTCAGATTTTGAATCTGCCAGTATCGGGTCTGTCAAATTACTTGATTCTGTCTGGATTAAGAGTACTCCCACTGACTCCATGCTCTCTCTTTCATATGAGATTTCATCGAGATTCGACCCGCTGAATCCTGTTGACACATCTTTGTCTCCCAGTGCAAGATGGTATTACTTCAGGATTACAGGTGTCAAAGGCAAACAGCTCTTCATTAACATAAGAAACTCCGAAGCAATCAGGCCATTCTATTCTTACGACAACAAGAATTTTCAACGGTTTGAGTATGTGGAGAATATTAACAAGGGACAGATTAATAAAATATTCATACAAGATACAGTATACATATGTCACTTCATCCCATACACCTGTTCTCATCTCAACAAAAAGTATGCAGAGTGGGCCGGAAGTGAATATGTGAAAACCGAGGTTATCGGGCAGAGTCAGCAGGGTCGTGATATCCGCTTGATGACACTTACAGACAGGTCGGCAGATGATGCAAATAAAAAAAGGGTATGGATTCACGGAAGAGTCCATCCAAGTGAGCATCCGTCGAGCTGGCATCTGGAATTTTTGATTGACAAGCTTCTGGATGGTTCTGTCCATTCACGAGCATTACTTGCAAATACTATTTTCTATATAGTACCATTCACAAACCCTGACGGAGTTTACGGAGGCCTCTCCAGATCAGCTTCCACAGGTGTCAATATTGAAATAAACTGGGACAGGCCTGACCCTCTCACTATGCCTGAAGTTAAGGCTTTAAGAGGGAAGATAGAGGGCCTTACAAAAGAGAAGCCTTTTGACCTGTTTCTTAACATGCATTCACAGATTTCCGGGACAATAACATATTGGATACATACTGCAGAATCAACATCAGAACTTATGTTTAGAAAACAGATGTTGCTGAGCGCTCTGACAATAAATGACAATCCTTGGTTTGCCCCTGCAGATCTCTCATTTTCAGATGTTGCTCCGAGATATGTTGAAGGGTGGATATGGAACAGATTCGGAAACAATACCGTAGCCGTTACCTTCGAGACTCCTTATACTTACTACAAAGACAATAAAAATGGTGAATGGGTCTCTCTTGACAATCTAAAATCATTGGCAAACAATTCCCTGTTTGCAATCAGCGATTATTTGGGCGTCTCTTCTGATGCAAGGATTCTTGCAGATGTCAAAGTTTCGGGATCTTCCGGATGGAAAAATGTAAATGATGACTCTATGGCATATTTTGGAAATGAATGTCTGATTACCGATAAAGCAAGGCAAAGGGTCAGTGCCAAGGTAAAACTTCCGGAGGCCGGAACATATAAGATATATACATGGGTGGCCGGAGCTGTAGAAAATTGGTCTGATAATTTGATCAACCGGTGGAAAGAGGTGGGATCAGTCACTGTATCAAAAAAACGCACATATAAATGGAGGGGAACCTCTGATCAATTGAACGGTGTTGCCGATAAATTGCTTTTTTTAAAATAATTTTTTTGTAGATTTGCACTCCCGATAACAATCGTTGTAAATATTGCGGAAATAGCTCAGTCGGTAGAGCATCAGCTTCCCAAGCTGAGGGTCGCGAGTTCGAATCTCGTTTTCCGCTCAAAAAAAAGCCTCCTTTCAGAGGCTTTTTTTATTGAATATCCTGACCAGGTGTCAAATACAATTTGTATATTTGAGGAAACTAAGGAACAATGAAAATACTTTTAAGAACATCTCTGTTTTTGATTCTGGCACTGCTTGCATTCTCATGCGGCTCGATGAAAAATGTGTCAGACTCGAAGAGCGGGCGGTTAGGTATCAGAGATACCGTTCCGGCTAAAGACTCCTCTGAATATGAGCTGATAGTTTTCGATTCGGGTTTTGATTTCTGGCTTAACAGCCATTCTCACAAGGAAAACATGTACTCAAACGAGTATCTCCAGACTATGAACTATCAGTATGTTGTTGCCTGGAACAATCTCTATGCATCGGGAGACAGGCGTATTGAAAGTTATCTTGATTATAGTCCTCTTACAAAGTACAATTTTGAATTTAACTACCGGTTATATATGTACTTCAAGTATTTTGAGGAGACTAACAGAATGAAACTGACTCGATAATATTCACACGATTCCAACAGGAATCTATTACAGCTCAATCTGAACCCCTATATTGAGTCTGGTTATCTCCATATCAATCTTGTCAGGATTGAATGCATTGGTAAGTCGATATTTTGCATATACCGCAAAGTCGTCAAACCCTGCGAGGCATTGTATTCCTGCATTGAAAGGGTTGAATCTGCTGCCATCTCTGTATTTTATCTTACTCTCCTCATCCTCTCCCAAAAGTGTAGTGAAAACCTTGTACTTTCTGTTGTAAGCATACTCTCCGTAAGGGCCAAAGTCTATGAAAAGATTTTTGCTTAGATATAATCTTGCGAAAATTCCTGCACAAAGGTTGCTTGTACGGTAATACTCCTTTCTGATAGTACCAAGATCGTTTACTACAAGAGGATTGTTCAAATATGCCTTATCCAGCTTATAGGAATAAAAAGAGAGGTTCATATAAGATCCTACTGCCATGGGGCTTTTCCCTTTACGGTAAACATCTCTCCAGCCAACCTGAATCTCATATGAATTACCGTAGGATATAGGCATATACTCTTCGTGTTTATCATTTACAGCAAGACCGAATCCAAAGAATGTCTCACTCGAGTGGTTTGACGGGCAATCAATATTTTTATCTGGAACTACACTAACCTTGAGCGGGGATTGAAACATAAGCTCTGTTGAGCCAATCTGTACTCTCTTCTGTGCGAAAAGTGCGGTTGTGCATGCACAAAGTGCTGCTATTAAAAGTAATCTCTTCATATTTATTTTATTTTTATCTCACCTGTAATTAAAGCGTCTACAACACTCTTGTCGATATTTCCCTGCAGATAGAATACGGCATACTCAGTCTGGGAATCTGCTATAAAAACCAGCAGGCTGTTCTCACTCTTCTTAAGATACATCTCCAGGAGGTCTCCCTTTTCCTTTACTTTAAGAATCTGAGAGAAATTATACTCCTGTATCAACCTGTTTACATCTGTACGTAAATTAATCCACACACTTTTTTCCTTGTCGTTTCCGCCTTTTGTCACATTTAAGATCTTCAGAAGTGTTATTTTTGTAAGTAACTCGTTTGATTTTGCCTCTGCAGAAAGAGTTGCAAAAAGTTCAGGTGTGATTGAGACAGACTCGACATTCTTATAATTCTCATATGTTGCGAATATCTTGTCCAGCTGTTTTGTCTGAGCGGATAAGCTTAACGGAAACAGCACCAGGCTCAGGATTATTATAAATGACTTATTCATATTATTATGTTTTTTTTATTTTTTCAGTTAAAGAGAGACTATCTCCCGGGCAGTTTATCAAGGAGATCAGATATGTTTTCAATTGCATCTCTGTTCCTTTCAGACGGTCCGAAATATTTATCAACTACAGCCACACTCTTAAGTTTACCGACATTTCTGCCAGCGACCGAAGCGAAGCCGGTTAGCTTCTCAAGTTGTTCTGATGCTATCTGCACGGCCAACTCTTGATTATTAATATTATTACCACCGATAACCAGCCTGTACGCTCTCCCATCCGGAAGGAGAAGCATTACAAGCAGTATGGCCGCTGCAGCAACCGAAGCCAATGGTAATGACACTTTTCTGAAATTGATAACCACTCCTCTTTTTTTCAGAATCTTCATTGAATTTTTCTCTGTCGCGAAATATCTGAAAATCACCTTGTACTGTTCCAGTTTAGAGTCAACTTTGCCGGAATTAAAGTAGTTGCCAAGTATTTTTTCCTCTTTTGAAGAAGTTTCTCCGTTGAAGTAGCTCTCCAATAATTTTTCTATAATCTCTGTTTTCATTTTATCATTCTCTCCCTTATTGTTTTACGACCTCTCGAAAGCATTGTACGCACATTTACATCTGTCGTTCCCAGTATCTCTGCAATCTCGTCAGTCTGGTATCCCATTATATCTTTTAACCTAATACACATCTGCTGATCAAGAGGAAGAGTAGAAATTATCTCCTTCAAAACTGCAAACTCACCCTTCAATTCAAGTTGTCTGTGCGGGTTACTCTCTGCCGATTGCTCTCTTACACCCTCCAGAGTGTTGCAGTTGTTCTTCCTGAGTCTCAGATAGTCTATACATACATTTTTCAGTGCATATATAGTCAAAGCTTCAAGGTTCCTCACCACACCGCCATCAAGCACACTTCGCCAGACCTTGAGTGTTGCCTCCTGTACCATATCCTCTGCTGTTGCTGCTCCATTTATTGTAAACGATGCTGCAAAATGCAGAAGGATAGGCCTGATCTTAGCTATGTCGTTATTAAATTGACTCTCTGTCATTCTTCTCTAATTCATCATAAAGACGAACATGTGGCTTAGGTGTTACAAATTATTCAATAAAAATATGAATATTTTAAAAACAATAAGCCCGTCCAACATGAATTGAACGGGCTCAATGTATCAGAGTCAGCCTACTTCTGGCGGTTTTTCTCAATAAACTCAGCCATAGTCCTGACCGATTTAAATATCTCCTTGTTTGCTTTCGGATCTTCCAGACGAATTCCATACTCTCTCTCAAGCAGAATAACCAGCTCCAGAGCATCTATTGAATCAAGACCAAGTCCGTCAACAAAAAGAGGTGCATCTGTGTCAATATCTTCAGGCTTAACCTCTTCTAGATTGAGGGCCTCTATAATTTGTTGTTTTAATTTGAGGATTAGTTCTTCCATAGTATTATGCTTTATTTGATATTTCTATATATCCATTCTGTATTTGTGATTGTATGTCACTGCAATTATGAAACACAATGCTCCGAACATGAGAAGTGCTGCACTCTCCGGCAATATTGCCATCACTCCGGCATCCTTGAGGAAGATATCATAAAAGGCAGATATTCCCCAGTGCATCGGAGATAAAAGACTGATTGTGCGCATAGTTTCTGACATAAGGAAAAGCGGAATCCATACACCACCTATTGCAGCCATAATAACTACAGACATTGCTCCAAACACAGAGGATTGCTGATAAGTCCTTGCTATATTACCTATGGCTATACCGTATCCGATTGCAGCAAAGGCCGATGACAAAGCTAAAAGTCCCAAAGCCACGAATGAACTTCCAAGGTTGAGCGATTCAAGACCAAAACATGGCAGTAAATAGACACCTATAAGCAACATTATGGCAAATTGCAGCATCGCCACAAACGTATATATGATAGCTTTGCTTAAAAGATACTCAGTGTATGAGCATGGCATTGTAAGTAATCTGGAGAAGCTCCCCTCCTCTCTCTCTTTAATAATACTGCCTGACAGCGATATAACTATAAAAAAGATTGCAAATAAAGACCAGGCAGGCACATTGTGCTGAACAGAATTCGGAACAATGTCATTTCCCTCAAGATGGGCGCTTTTAACCTCTATTCTGACCTGATCTCCTGAAAAACTGTTGGAGGATATCGGTACAGGGCTCAGAAGGTTTACCTGTTTGGTAATCTCCTTCATTATATACTCGAATTGTATCTTTTGAGCCTTCTCTTTAAGAGTGCTCATAACCGTACTGTTAAACGATGATTTTGTCGTAGGGTCAATATATACTGTAAAATCAACAGGTATATGCTCCGTTGTAGTCTCAACACCATTAAATGCCGCTGAAACATACTTTGCGACATTAAGTCTGATATTATCAGTCGTATTTTCAGGAATATATATACCAAGGACAAACCTGCTGGATGCAATCGCTTTTTCAAGCTGATCTATCGAAGGGACCACACCATCAATATCTTTCGAGACATCAAATATCCCTGTCCGAAATATCTCACTCTCTACAGCCTTTCCGAGCTCCCCGGTGTCCTTATTGACCAGGAGTATCGGTACCTTTGCGTCCCTGACGGAGTTGAGTGTGCTGTCCTGTAAGAGAGACATAAGTATCACAAGAACTACAGGCATCAGGAACATAAGCAGCATTCCGGCTATATCTCTTACCAGAAGCAACAGGTCCTTATAGAGAAGATACTTAAGTTTACTCATGGTTGTCTCTCATTTTTTTACCTGTTATAAGCAGATAAAGTGATTCCAGGTTCTGTCCGCATTCATAGGTTCTATAAAGTTCCTCCGGTTTCCCTTCGCATATTATCTTTCCGTTATCCATAAGAGCCACTTCGTTGCATATTGCCTCGGCCTCTTCAAGATAATGTGAGATAAATAATATTGTAGTGCCCTCTTTATTGATTTCTACAAGTTTGTCCAGTATCAGTTTTCTCGATTGAGCATCAACTCCGACAGTGGGTTCATCAAGGATAAGTATTTTGGGAGAGTGAATCATGCCGGCAATAAGGTTTATCCTGCGTTTCATCCCCCCGGAGAAGTGGTTGATTATAGTATCTTTGCTCGATGTGAGGTCAAACAACTCCAGCAACTCCTCCACCCTTTTTCTTAAAACCGCACCTCTCATTCCGTATAAACCACCAAAAATCATGAGGTTCTCCTTTGCTGTAAGCGAAGGGAAAAGTGCCAGTTCCTGAGGGACCAAACCTAAATGAGGTTTAATTTTTTTTAACTCATCTTTCGTTGAATAACCCGCAACATAAACTTCACCGTTATCGAACCTTCTGAGACCGCAAATAATATTTATGGCAGTTGTTTTTCCGGCACCGTTAGGTGCAAGCAAACCGTAAAGAGAGCCATAGGGTATCTTTAGTGTAAGCCCGTCAAGAGTCGGCTTATCTTTTCCCTTGTATCTCTTAAACAGATTATTAGTCTCTATGGCACACCTCTTATCCACCTTTTACCTCTTGTTCCAGTTTTATAAAAATGTCTCTCTCTCTCTTTGCTATCTCTTCCAATTTATCTGCTATCTGATCGTATGTCTCAATCTCACCCTCTCTTTGCTTGAAAAATCTGGCTGAGTGATAGGCAAAATCTCTCCACTTGTCCCCCACCTCTGTCAGTTCCAAAGAGATATCCTTGAGTTTAGGATTATTTAGTATCAAAGCCGCTTCCTGAAGAAAGGCAGAATACATGAACCTAAAACCGGCTCCCCCTGTACCTATCTCTTCAAGCATCCTTATCACCTGTGCAAGGTTAAGAGCAGCACCCTTTTTCCCGTATATTTTTTCCCATTTCCTCATTCTGCGGGACAAATAAGAGATACCTCTGACTCCGAACATCGGAACAGGTATCCTCAACATTCTGTTGCATGCCTTTAGAATCGCCTTTCTGACCATAGAGGCATCCAACGGCTGCAAACCTTTTATGTCGCTTATATAATACATCCTTCCTGATGGCGGATAAGTTCCTTTTGCAAAACGGACGATTCTCAGGGCATTGGACGAGAGCCTGCATTTCTCGATGACAACAGGGTCTGAGACTATATACTCGTCACCCTCTTTTCCTATTACACAAATATTGTGGGCATTAAAGTGAAACCTGTACTCCCTTGGAAAGTAAGGAAGATGATATACACCGACAAGGACTCCGACAGGAACCCCCTTCAACAATATCTCATCCAGCTTTTCCATGGCAAGCTGCTGATCTCTGAATTTATATCGCTTTACCTTTACTCCAAGCAACTTGGTAACCCTTGTAAAGATGTCGCCCGGCAAAGGTCTGAATGAGGTAACAGGCATGCCGTGCATCTTATAGAATGGCATATGTGAGAAAAAAATTCCCGAACCAAGTCCGAAAATCATAGCTTCACTCATATCAACTCCATAAAACTTCAGCAGATTTCTGACAACACCATTCTCGCAATGTCCTGCCGGTTTGTGTTCGAATTCCAATTCCATTGTTAATCCAAAGATATTAGTTGTTCCACAGTTATGTTGAGTCCGGCAGCCAGTTTTGACAGATCGTCATAGCTGAGTTTAAAGAAAATTTCAGGCTTGTTGCAGAATCTCTTCACATCTCTCCTGGAAAATCCGGTGTATTGGGCCAGAATTTCCGGTGTCATTACCAATCTGCTTAAATGGTAGGATAAAGGGCTCTGTCGGCCTGAAATCACCTCTTGGCGGATCTTTTCAGACTCCTCGGTTATCGCACTCCAGGCAAAATTGATTGCATCATTTTTTGGATCCCAGCCAACACTAATCACCTCCTTGTAGTTACCATCCTCATCAAGAGCATAGCAAACATCTCTTACCGGGGTACCCTTGAGAATCTCCCCATCCTGCGGGACTTCATTGATTTTCATTATCAGCAAACGGTTAGGTATACATATGCATATGAGAAATGGGCACTTTCAGGAACCATGAAAAGTATATTCTGTCCCTTTTTAAGATCTTTCGTACGTGCCAGTTCATCAAGCATCAGGAAGGCAGAAGCAGCGGCAACATTGCCAACATATGGAAGATTCAGGAACCACTTCTCGGCCGGAATCCTGAAATCAATGTCATTCAGCAATCTTTCTATTCTTATTTTAAAATACATCGAAGAGAGGTGGGGAAGAAACCAGTCAACATCATCCACCTTTACATTATGTTTTTTGATAAGCTCAAGAAAGAATTTGCCACCCATCTTGACAATATTCTCTCCAAGAAGTTTTGTGTCCTGTTTGATTGAAAACAGAGTCCTACTGGCCCACTCCTCTTCAGGAAAATGTGTCCATCCCTTAAGGTTTCCGTTCTGATCATAATCAGCTCCCGCGTACATACATGTCGGTAATGTATTTGCATAAGAGGTGAGTTCAATCCAGTTTATCTTAAAAGATAGTCCCTCCTTCACCGGCTCTCTCTCCAGTCTGACAGCACCTGCACCGTCGGAGAGCATGAATCTCAGGAAGTCCTTCTCAAATGCTATGATTGGGTCGTCTTTCAGCTTCTGTAGATCTTCATACTCCTTCTTAAAGTAATTTGACCGCATCCAGGCAGAAAGCCTCTCGGAAGCAAGCGCAATAGCATTTTTCTTATCACCTGACGCAAGTGAGAGGTAGGCGTATTTCAGGGCATGCATGCCACTGCAGCATGACCCTGCGAAAGAGACTACCTCTGTATGGTTTGTACCCCCCATCTCACCATGAATCTGAACAGCATGCGATGGCATTATCATCTCCTGTGACGTTGTGCCGGCTGCAAGTAACTCTAAATTATCCACATTAAGATTTTCATCGTAAAGCTTCTCAATAGCCTTGACAGCCATATCGTAGGCAGAATGTGTTATGTTACCACTCTTGTCGAGTGCATAATAGCGTTCCTTTATGCCATTGTTACGTAAAATAATGTCCTTTGCCCTTGAAGGTTTCCCTCCAATCATACCGATGTATTGCTCTATCTCATCATTCTGGACCGGACCGTTAGGAAGGAAAGTTGAAGTTTTTGTAATATATACAGGATACATGTTCAGTTTAGTTAGTCATACAAATATAGATATTTTTTCCTTATCTGGCTTAGACTCTTTCTTCTAAGGGGGAAGAGCAGCCACAGGACAAAAGAACCTACAGGAGAGATTACAAAAAGCACAAACATCAGATACCAGCTGAATAGTTTTAGCCTCCATGCCCTGGCTGGATCGTTAAACCCACCTTTGTTCAATACAAACTTTGACCAGATTCCGAACATCTTATGCCCTACTCTCTCTATCTGATAGAGGCTGTAATGGAAAACCACTCCCCCTTTGTCTACAATCCTCTTCTGAAGTGTATTGAACTCATTCTCTGTCAACGACTTTAAAATTTCAGGGGCAATATTGGAGACATTATCTATATCCTCCTGCGAAACACCCGCTTCCGGGAGATACTTTGTCTTCTCCTTTATTCCGTCAATCAGCCACCTGAAAATAGTAAGGACGCTGACAAGGTTATTATGCCTGTCCTCAAGCGTGATATTTCCCACCCAGTTAGAATTGGCCTTTATCAGGTAGTTGTTAATGTTATCATGACAGGAAACCCACATATTCCTGGTTCCTACGACTGTAATGACCTTCTTGCCGCTGAGATACTCCTTAGCGGCAGGGTGCTGAAGGAATGATGAGACAGGTATTGATGGCGAAAGGAACCATGGTTGCAATCCAATTACAACAAGGTCAGCATCGGCTACATCCGAATAGTCTATGCTCTTTATCTCACATGGAATACCTTGCCGGCACTCTGGAAATGCCTGATAAAAAGCGTCTGAGGTCCATGGAAATGGGAAAGGTGTAACCGGCTCTATAGATTTATAAATAACAGTGCATCCCTCTTTTTCCAGGGGGTTGAGCAAGCTCCTGAGTATGTTCAGGAGTTGTCCTGTCTGTGTGTAGTAAAACACAGCAATCTTGTAATTATTATCCATTTGTCACTATGTTATGGAATGAATAAAATGTTGTATCCTCTGATCTCTCATAGAGTATAAGCTCTCTGAGAGAGTAGTCTTCAAGGCAGAAATGCAATTCAATCATTGTATAAGGATTGTCTGCACCCCTTTTTAGATTTGTTATTGTAACAACATGAAAATCTGCAACAGATTTATATATAACCTTATATTTTGCAGGAAGCTCCCTCAGCTTTCCACTCACACATGCCTCCATAATCACGGCAAGTTCTGCCAGAGATCTCTGTTTAGCAAAGTCATATGTTGTTGTCTTTGTCGGTGTGGATATCCGAAGGTCACTGTTTGTCATAATTATGCTCATCACTTTTGGAGTTGCATAGTCAAATCTTATGTCAACACCTTTTTTGTATTGGAATTTCCCCTTAGAGACAACCTTTGTATCGAGCAACTTCACATACTTAGTCTGAGTAAAGGATGCCCTTAGGGTACTGACTTCTGAAGAACGTCTCGACAGCTCGGAATAGAAGAGATCTTCCTTACTGTCAGCATAAAGCAGAGAAAGAAAAAGTGAAGATAGTAGAGTGAATAGTGAAAAGCGTAGAGTGAATAATGAAAAGTGGATGTGTCTCATCTGAGGTCTATAAATTTAACCGGTTTTCTGCTTGTTTGGGGGTAGATTGATCCTGCAATCAGTTCTATTGGTTCGAATGAAATTTCAGGGGCAACTCTTATCTTGGCACGGAAGAGGTCCTTTATCTCCTTCTCAAATATTTCATTTGGATTGGCTGCCCCGATTTTTATAAGTATTCCGTCTGTTCCAAGAGTATTTGTGTATACCTGAACCTGGTAATTGACAACGCCCTGAATATTATCCAGAATATCATACAAAGCCGAAGGATATAATGTCGTCCCCTTATATTTAATCATCTGCCCTTTTCTGCCGACAATCGGGCTTAGTCTGACGCTGTTTCGTCCGCAGAGGCATCTTTCCTCAATCATGTGACACAAATCTCCTGTCTTAAATCTCAAAAGAGGCATTCCTTCAACTCCCAATGTTGTAATAACAAGCTCTCCAACCTCTCCGGGGTTGACCGGATTCTCATTTTCATCCAAGAGTTCAAGGATTATAAGATCCGGATGATGATGGCCCCCGCATTTGAATTCACACTCGGTGAAGGAACTCTGCATCTCGGTTGATGCATAGGTTGAATGAAGTGATAATTCCGGCCATTTCCCTGTAATCTTATTAGTGAGGGTACTTGGAGAGAGATCGGCATTTCTCAGAGGTTCTCCAATACATACCGCACGTTTTAGAGAGATATCATTAATGTCAATCCCGTGTTCTTCTGCATATTCAGCCAGTTTCACCAAAAAAGACGGCACAACAATGCATGAATCAGGTCTCTCTTTCAAAATTGAACTCCACTGCAACTCCGGGATACCATTACCAACCCTTATAACTCCCATCCCAAGTTGCCTGGCACCCATGAAATACGCAAGACCGGCCATAAAGCGACGATCCATAGTGGTCATTATCTGCATGACCTCCCCTTTTTTGCATCCGGCCTCAATAAATGAGGTTGCATCGTTGTATGCAAGGCGGTCAAGGTCATTGTCCGTCAACATGAATGTCACAGGATCTCCTAAAGTTCCGGAAGTTGTCACATAGTCCATAATCTGATCCTTTGGTACACAAAGAAAATCAAGATTGAACTCAGAGACATCTCTTTTTGTTGTCGTCGGCAGCATTTTAAGATCTTCAATAGTTTTAATTGATCCCGGATCTATTCCTTTTTCACGGAACATTCTGCTGTAGAAGGGAGAATTTACTGCAATATAATTGATTGTCTCTCTTAAAGATTTTTCCTGGAACGCTTTTATCTCATCCCTTGATTTAAATGACAACTCAGAATCTCGCATCATATCAATATTATTTTTCAGTTGCTTTTTTATACTCTTCCAATAAGGTGTAGGTATAGTCATAATCCGGATTCAACTCTATCAGTCTCTCGGGGATAGTACTATCTACCCTTTTCTTATCTTTTACCGCCTTTCTTATTATTGCAGATAATTTCCTGTATTCTAAGACTTTTGGATAAACACTCTTTAGAAGCAGACTATCTGCCTCAATATCCTGCACTTTGACATCGCTATGCATCTTCCCGGCACTATTGCCGAAAATTGATCCCAAATCATAAGCAACCATTTTTCCAAGTTGCCATGGTGATGTGCTTACCCACATGATAAGTTTCCCGGGTTGAAAAATCACGGCATGATGCGCAATAAACTGATTGAGGGACTTTTCGTTTGTCCATCCTATAGAAGCTCCTCCCAATCCGTATGGATTCCTTAGGATTGATGCCGCCTTATCCGGAGTCATTTTTCTATCTGCATCCAGAAGTTCTTCCAGCCTTTTATAGCGGTACAGACTGTGTCCCTTTTCAAGCTCCTCTTTTTGCTCTTCATCAAGTCTTCCCATACTCTTCTGTGAGAAGAAATGGTTGGTGGAGATAATCCTTTCTCCTTCTGATGTGTATAGTTCTGTATACTGAGGTGATTTCTCTATAATTGCAGCTCTCCCGTCCGAGGCGGAACCTATCAGGATGGATTCAGAGACGAAAGACTCCATTGATGATGCAATCTTGTAAGCCTCATCTATATCAGAGGCATATTGCAAGATATTCCTGGTTATGATTGAGATTGGTGTTTTAGAGGAGATGGGCGGTGTGGATTTGGCTGCGTTTATTGTTACCGTGAGACCTTTTTCATTCATTCCCGAGAGAACTCCTGTCATCCCTGCCCAGCCCACAGATGCGAATTTGTATCCTTGGTCCGGAAAATAAAACGAGATGATTTTCTCCTCTGCAAATTTGTCTCCTACATAAAAATCAAAATTTCTTGCCACTATCAAGGAACTGTCTGCAGATTGCGCACCCCAAACGGCAAAAGAGGAACAACCGACCAGCATATACTCCTGCATCACATGTCCGATATCGTGAGCTGCATGATAGTTAAGCTGTCGTTCATATGCATTTCCGACAAAATCAAAATCATGGCTGCAACCCAACGAACTCATATATATCTCTTTTCTGAATTCGTCCGGTATATCTCTCTGAAGATTCCTGTTATAAATAACTGTCAGATATTTAAGAAAGTCAACATATCTTTTGGATGGAATCATTTCGTATATCTGATCTACAAACGCCTTTTCCTGTTTGTACATAAGAGATTTGCACAGTTGACCTATTGCGGCACCCCTCTCTTCCGGCCCTCCTTTCAGGTATAACTCCCAAAGTCCGGGCTGTGCCTGTCTCAGGAAGGAAGAGTCATAACGGGTCAGGCTGTCTGAAATTACACATTGGCCTATATTGAATGGCTCTTTTACCGGAATTGATCTGTCGGCCGAAAAGTATAATACGGCGCCTCCGGCAAAAATCAGTGCAATCACCGATAAAATAAAGGCCGACAGGTATCTTGCCATTTTTAAAATTAACTTCATGCCTTCTCCTTTATCCTTTTTATTAAATAATCACTCCCCAATAGATCTGCACAGGTAAGTAATGAGGTGATTGTTACACCAAGTACCCCATGAACATTTATATTCTGCCCTGTCAAAAAGAGTCCGGGCAATTTTGTCCTTCCTGCAATAAATGTTGAATAGGGCTTGTTGCAATTCTTCTGTATCCCGTATGCACTGCCTTGAGGAGTTTTGGTATAGTCTCTGAATGTAAGCGGTGTTGCCGTATATTTATGATCAATAGCACTCTTAATGTCCGGGAAATCGGCTGAGACAAAATCCAGAATCTCCTCGGACATGCTCTCTTTATAATCAATGTATTCACCTCCTCTGTCTCCTATCTGGGTGTCTGTCCACCTCTCGATAGCAGAATACGGCACAGGCGTGACTATAGTAACCACTTCGGCAAACTCTCCTCCGTCAGCCGGCGGTTGCATAGAGAGAAGAACATAGTTAACCCTTTTATTCCCCTTTCTGATAAAAAAGTTCTGGTTTACATATCTGAAAGAGCCCGGCTTCATTGTAAGATAGAGACAAAAAAGACCGTAAGTATTGTCTTCTGAAGTTATCCTGGATATAAAAGAAGGATTTAGTCTGGCGCTTTTATCAAGTATACGGAATGTTTCAACGGGATGAATATCAGATATAACCGAGTCAGATTCAAAATATGTTCCGTCTGCAGTAACAACACCCTTTGTCCTGTCATCTCCTACGACAATTCTTGTAACCTCCATTCCCCTCATTACAGTACCGCCATTCTGTTCTATCTTTCCTATAAGAGCATCAGTTATACTTTTGGTACCTCCCCTGAAACGATATGCACCCTTTAAATTTGAGTATAATGTTATGGCATGAATGTAAAATGGAGTAATCTTCTCTATACCGGCATATAACAGGGATGTCCCCCAAAGAGCATCGAAAAGAGCGGGATCCTTAATGTTGTCACGGATAATATCGGATGCTGACACCGTATAATAATCCATATAATCCATGTTGAAGAGTCCGTTTTTCAGATTCTCAAGATCCGAGAGCATGCCAGCCTCCCTGATATACTTGCAATAGAGAGGAATTACACGCCTCTCTGAAGGAAAACGGGATTTAAGATACTCCTCAAAATTTTCCAATCCCATTGGAAATGAGTATCTGGAATCGTCCAGAATGATGTTGTCATAACAATTCTGATCAAGTCTTACGGTATCAATATCATCGGCAATACCAAAATATCTGAAATACCGGTCAAGGGCCTCTCCCTTATCCATACTCCCGACATAGTGGATCGAGGTGTCCATGATTTTATCGTGCCGTCTGAAAGATTGCAACAGTCCGCCGGCTTGTTTACACCTCTCGAGTACACATACATTCATCCCCTCCTTAGAGAGAACCAATGCTGTCTCAAGGCCTCCAAGCCCGCCTCCTGCAATTATAACATCATATTTACTCATCGCCTCTTTTTCTTAACAAATATATAGTATTGGAGGTTATTTTATCGTTTTTCATGGCTTCAACAGAACAACCAAGCTCTCTCGCCCACTTCTCGACATCCTCCCTCCCTATAAAACAAGGGTCTTGATTTGCTTTATTGAACTTGAGAACCTTTATGGAAAACCATTCACTCATACGCGTTACAAAATGTTTCTTCTCATCGGATTTGTCTGCATCCCTGACTATGACAATGCCCCCTTTCGCCAGTCTCTCACTAACCCTTTCGAGTAGTCTTCTCTGACTCTCTTTGGGCAGGTAATGAAGCATGTCGTTAAGAATAAAGACATCACTTTCAGGAAGGTCAAACAAAAGGGCATCTGCCTGTTGAAATCTTATTCTCTCTCCGGCCATATAAGAGTTTTCGGCAATCTCTATCTTCTCTTTGTCATAATCAATTCCCAAGATACTCCTTTTCTCCGAAAGCAGCCCCAACATAAAGCAGAGAGGGCCGTATCCACACCCTATATCAGTAATTCTAGCCTCTTTTGGAACAAGTTCATCAAAAACAGCATAACTCCTCTCCATCCTGATCTTGACTCTCATATACCACTCAAGTACAGGACCCTTATATATATAATTAAGAATTACGGAATGATAGAAATAGCTGTTTTGAGTGTTGTCAAACCTTTGTCTGAGAATCTGATACTCATCTCTCATATAATTACATACCTGCTTGCCTCTCTTGCTGTAATCTCCATCATTGGTGAAGGATGAATTTGTTATCCTAGGCAGTATCCTGTAACCAATAATGCCGTGTTTGACATAAAACGGCTGCAGTTTTGAGACCAGGTGGCCGTTTCCGTACAAAACAACCGGTAAAATATCCAGGGAAAGTTTCTCGGCCAGATAGAATGCACCTTTGCGGAAACGGTGTATCTTCAAGTCCGAAGAGCGCGTCCCTTCAGGAAATATTATCACAGAGTATCCCTGTTGAGTCATTTTCCTGACCTGCTCAATGTGAGCCTCTACGCCATCTTTGTAATAGAGAAAGCCCGCATACCTTACGATGTGCCCAAAAACAGGAGACTTCCATACCCAGCTGTTGGTCATCATTATAACTTTAGGAGACAGGGAGAGCATCATCAATATGTCTATGAAAGACTGATGGTTTGCAACTATGACCGCGGGTTTTGAAAAATCCTCCTTGTATGGGTTCTCTCTGAAAATCTTTACAGATGGAGACAATCGGACAGGCAAAAAAGAGAAGACACAAAGAAATTTATGAAATGCGGCCCGTTTATACTTTCCCGGAATCGGCAATACCACGGCAATTGATATAAAAATTGCGGCAACAATGCATCCTGTAACAAAAACAGAAAATGTCAGAAGCATAAGTAACAACCCGGATAGTGTATATGGCGGAAGCCCTTTCCTGACATGAGAGGTGATGAAATACCGGAACACAATCGGCTGTACTGTAAGTGCCACAAACCAGACAGCAACCATTCCGACGGTTGATATCAAGGCAATTGAACGAAGTGCCGGGTGTTTTGCAAAGATTAAAACTCCCATTCCTACTATTACAGTAAAAGTAGAAAAGAATATGGCACTTTTATGTGATGAGAGTATAGAGCTTCTCCTGGCATACTCACCTTGTAACCCGTCAAGTACAAATATGCTGAAGTCATCACCTATACCGAATATGAATGTTGACAGAAGAATGTTGACTATATTGAATTCGATGCCGAGCAATGCCATAAGTCCCAGGATAATAACCCAGCTTACAAACATAGGAAGGAAGGCCAGGGCAGCCAGTTCAAACCTTCCGTATGAAATCAGCAAAGTAAAGAAAACCAGCAAAGAACAGAGAGTCAGTATAAAATAGAAGTCATCCTTTACAGATGTAGCCCACAACCCGGCAAAATGAGCTCTGTCCACTATTACAGTTTTTGTCTCTTCAGACAACCTTTCATAAACCTCCTTTTTGGAGTCATTTTTAATAAATAGTTGTGTAATAAAGAGTGAAGTTGAATCAGAGAGTTCGTACCACTCTCCCATCAGCTCCGGCAGTTTTTCTCTCTCTTGTGAAAGGTTGAAGTCTGAATAATTTTTATCCAGTATTGCAAAAAAATCATTGAAGGCATCTTCTGAAAAACCAATACCTACAGACTCTCTGCCAATAATATTTTTTAGGTTTTCCTTCTTTGTTGACCAGTACTCATTCCATCTTTCAATTCTCTCTTTCTGAACAGCTCCGGGAATCAGCAAACGGCTCACAGAAGAGCTTTCAATCATCTTTCCTTCATTTTTGAGCACGCTCAGCAATGAGTCACAACTCCTGTAATCAGAAAGAGCTTTGTCAGTATCCGGATTAGCAGATAGAAGCAGTACTTTAGACTCTGTAGAACCGAATTTCTCTGCATATCTCTGTTGGGCCTCTTTCAGAACATCTGGTTCATAGTTAATTGCCATCATGTCACTCTGAAAGTTCACCTTCGGAGAAAAGAATAGGCCAATTGCAAACAGAAGCACAATCAATAATATAAGCACTCCGGATTTTTCGTACCTGTACTTTGTTATCTTGTCGATAATACTCATTACCACATTATCCTCTCTTTCTTCACCATTACCCACCCTGAGCATGTGTGGAAGAAATATCAGAGAGAAGAGCGTTGTTCCTACAAGGGCAATAGATGAGAACAGACCGAAGTCCTGCAACAGCGATGAGTTTGTAAAGAGTAGACCGGCAAAAGCACCGATTGTTGTAAAACTGCCTATTGTCAGAGGGTATGATAGTTCTTCAAGCATCTGCTCAACATTGTTCACATGTTTCATGTGGCTGACAATATGTATTGAATAGCTCAGAGCTATACCCATTACCGTTGCTCCGGCTCCGACAGCAATTGCAGAAACAGAATCCTTAAAGAGAGAGATTATCGCAAGCGAGAAAAGGGCACCGAAGAGTGCAGGGAGCAAAAGCAGGAGTATATCCCTGAATCTTCTGAAAGCAAGCCAGAGAACAATAATTATCAACAGCATGGCTATTGTCATTGTCACCCATGTGTCTGCCTTTATCTGCCTTGCATTATAGACTGTGGCGAACGGAGCTCCCATATACTCTACTTCCAGCCCACTGTATTGCTCATTCAATGATACTTTGAGTGAATCAAACAGGTCCAGAAGCTCTCCGTTCCTCTTTATATCGTTGCTTGATGAAAGCGGATCTACGATATAGAGCAATGTAGAGTTGTCGGCGGAGAATAGATGATCATCCACAATATTATACTGCATTCCTGATTGAAGCTCTCTGAGAGATGCAAGTAAAGGTGTAGCCATCCCTAAAGGGTCTTTACTGAAATATGAGGAGATTGCTGAACCGGCAGGTGAGAGAAGTGATGCCATACCTTTTGAGAGGAACAATCTCACACTGTCTGTAGAGATAAGCGAGTCAATCCGCCGGTAATCATTCTCCTCCAGAAAGATGGGGAGGTTATTGTATATATAGTCAGTAATCTCGCTGCTTTTAGACCGGTCAACTTTTAAATGAGTAGCTTTGATAAGGTTATTTCCTCTGGAAGAGAGAAGTACGCTGTCAAATTTTGTAGCCGCCCCGATAATACTCCGGCAATCAAGAGATGAATCCGATTTATTGGTAAAGAGGACAATGATTTTGTCCTTCACTCTTATTCTGGAGAAAAGCTCCGCCGTATTGCTTTTGCCGTTCTCTTTCGGGAAAAACCTCGAGGGATCCTCTACGAAACTGACTGTTGAAGAGAGGTATGCAAGAATAGCAACCAAAAGTATCAGAAAGAGATACATTATCGGTCGCACTTTCGAGAGAGAGTGATAAATTGATATAAAAAACCTGCTCATCTCTTTCTTCTGATTATATTTAACATTGCGAATGAAAGCAGGAATCCGGCCAATCCGGCAAGAACTGCAAATACAACTGCGCCTATAATATATATCGAAAGTCCTTCTCCAATAACAGAGAGTGACAGATGATCAGGAATTATGGTGGAAGGCATCCCCAAAACATAGGCCCCTGTTGCAAAACTCCCGTATAAGATGAAAGGTATCACAGGAGGGATGCTGATATTGGCAAAAACAAGAACAAGTACCTTGTTTAGTTTAAAAAAGTGTGCAGCTACTAAAGAGAGAGCCATCTGATACCCCCAAACAGGGACAATCCCGAAAAATAGTCCAGTTCCGATTGCTGTCGCAATTCTGAGATTACTCTCCTTCGAGTGTGTTATATTTTCACTTATAAAAATCTTTATGTTCTCTCTGGAAAACCATCTGAAAAAACGATATGGCCAATAAACCAGGAATGCTATAAGAGAAAACAGAGTATTTAACAACGAGATCCGGAAGAAATCCCTGAAAGGTCTGAAATGCGATACTCTCTCACCTTCAGGCATATATATGACTCGTACGGGAATATTCCTTACACATCTTGTTTTCCATGCATACCTCACTAGTAATTCAAGCTCGAGTTCATATCGTCCCGAGATAAATTTCATGTTTTCAATAGTTTTTAGTGGATAGATACGAAATCCGGACTGTGTGTCCTCCATCTTTATACCGGTCTGTATCCTGAACCAGAAATTTGAAAATCTGTTCGCAAATGTATTTTTTCCGGGCATATTTGATGCTGACAAATTTCTCGATCCTACCCAAAGCATATCAGGCTCTTTCAACGATGCATCAATAAGCAGAGAAATATCCTCAGGCATATGTTGGCCGTCAGAATCAATAGTAACTGCATGAGTGTAGCATTTACCGGCGGCATATCGCAAGCCGGCAAGCAATGCTGCCCCTTTTCCCCTGTTTTCATCAAAACTGATAACAGTAATATCGGTGAACTCTCTCAAAATATCCGGTGTGGAATCGTTAGAACCGTCGTTAACCACTATAACGTCATAACACAATGCCTTGCAGCCAGATATAATACTCCCAAGTGTACCTGCATTGTTGAAGGTAGGAATTATCACAGCTATATTGGTTTTTCTCTCCATCAACAAACCTCCGTCATAACAGCTTTAATCTTCATAACCACTCTCTCTCCCTCACTTACGGAGGCATTAACTGTCAGTTGTTCCTCAGCACCGGCGAGTACAAATTCGATATCAAGAATACCGGAGAGAGAAGGGTCAACCATGCCCGTAAACTTACACTGCGCCACCTCACAATAAATCAACCGCTTCGCAGTTGCCTTGCAGATACAATCTTTGAGAATGGCAAGGGTGCAGACACCGGGTAAAACGGGTTGACCGGGAAAGTGTCCCGAAAAAATGGGATCCTCAGAGTTTATGCCAACTTGGGCACTGTAGGAGTTAACCCCGTTAGAGGTTAAAGTCTTGATATCATATAACCCCTTCAGCATTTTCAATTTTTTTAAGTTTTATATTTAATTTCAAATATGGGTGATTTATCTCCAACATATTTGGAAAACCATTGGCATATTCAAAGAATGACATCTCTGTCTTGGTTATGCTTCCGCTTCTGACAAGAGATTTTAGTTTACCATCCTCACTATATGAATATTTGATATTCTTAAAGAAATCCGGCCTCATTAAAATGGAAAAATCACTCCACAACAGATAGAGAACCCTTTTTTTGTTCATGGCAGGTATTGCATAGTGTCTCTTATATCCCTTTGCGGTTGTCTCAAGATCAAATACAGTCATACCAAAATGAGATGTAAGTACAAACCTGTTTCTCTCCTGCGTTCCGCTGTTGAGCAGAAGTATACCGGCAAACTCCACATCTTTGTACGTCATAGTCAGGTCATATACCTGAACTCCTGCCGAAGTATCTATTACTAAAGGTACACCTGTGCTCTCTCCTCTTTCGAGTGTGGCACAGGAGGATAGGAGAAGCAGAATTAAGATGCTACTTAATGTGAAAATTCTCATCATTGTTTATGGTGTTAATCTGCTGATTTTTAAAATAATATATTGTCACGCTTTTGGAGGCCTCTTCAATGGCAAGTCTGGATACAAGATAGTTCGAGGAATCGAATGTCAGGGAGATCTTCTTTATCATATCGCTGACACTTTTTATTTTCGGAAGAACCTCTATAACTACTGCGCCCGATCTCTCACTAAAATATGATATAGAATATGAATCCCCCAACTCATGAAGTTTCCCGAGAAAAGATGCCTGAATAAGAGTCTTCATTTCTTTTACGACAGCATTATTGTCCAGGCTTATTATCTGAACTTTACCGCCATTATCAATCATCATTCTGGGTCCATTTATGACCATCCTGTATTTCATCGGAGTCTTATAGAAAAATTCCAGTTTATTCTCTCTCCTGTATCTGAAAACTCCCTGGGAAACCATCTTCTTGCTGAACATCTGCAATACTTTTTCCTGAGTAAACGAGGATTCAATCGAATTTATAGAGGAGCTTACTTTCTTTAACGATGCTGTAAACTCTGTGACCTCTGCTTGTGACAATGTCTGCCTTCCATCCTGTGCTTTTACTCCTTCCGGTAATACTGCAATGCATAGTGTGAAAGCCAGTGTAATTATAAATGTAGAAAATCGTTTCATAAGTTTACTATTTTATATCCTTTGCCTCTTACTTCGTCTATGACCTTGCCGGCTAGAGTGGCAGCACCCTTGATGTTGCTGTGAAGCAGGATTATTGATCCGGCCTTCAACCTCTTCGTTATCCTTGCCACCACTTTTTCATCTGACCTTGAGACTGTATCAAAACTTCTTATATTCCAACCTATTGACTTTAATTTTGTTCTATAAACCACATAGGCAATGTTTGGATTGGTTACACCAAATGGGGGTCTGAACATTGTAACATCTTTATTTATTATACTCTTAATAAGATGTTTGGTCAAATATATCTCATGCGCCAGTCTCTTAACGGAATAAAAAGGGAGCATCGGAGCATGAGTATATGTGTGAATTCCTATATTGTGCCCTGCAAGATCTGTACGGACGACCATCTCTTTATTTTCGACGATGTATTTCCCGATAAAGAAAAATGTTGACTTTACCCCTTTTTTATCCAACAGGTCAAGAAGTTCAGGGAGATTCTCGTTGTCAGGACCGTCATCAAAAGTCAGGACAACCTCTTTCTCCTTCGTATCCAGCCTGCAGGTGGAACTGAGATAGATGCCCCACTCTATTTTAAAAGCGGCAATTAATGGAGCCAAAACCATTAAGGATAATATGATTACTATCAGACAATTCATTTTGAAACATTATTAACGACAATAACAGAGATCCTCTCTCTAAGATGCCTTGTAACAATTATGACTTTACCAATTTGAGGATTTTCCTCAAGTATCCCGCAAGCTTGCCACATACCGAAAGCCGAAGCAGTCGGATACTCTCCGCATATCTTCTTGTAATCGATAATTTTTATTGTCATATCATCTGAAAAAGAACAAGGGTTTTCCATACCGTATAAAATCCTGTATTCACCTTCAGGTTTTACACCTGCTCTGTCCAGAAGTTTGTTAATGTCTATAGAGGCAAAATAATCAGCTGTTTCTGAAAATGTTACTACTGATTCAATCTCAGCGATAGTCTGACCTGTTTTTCTATTACCTATGACAAAAAATTGTGCCCCTTCACCCGGTTTTGCAATTCTCCAAACCCCCATTCTTCCCAATATATGCTCTTTAGTAGGCGACATCTCATCAAAACCTCCTACCAGAAGGTTTTTCCCATCTTCCTCCTGAAGCATCGCCATGGCATCCACAAGTGCCGATTCAAAAGAGATTCCGCCATGCACATATGATACATTATAACATTTACAACCCAGGAAAAGGGCAATCTGCGCACCTATCGTATTGGGAGTACTCTGAATGAAAGAGGATGGATTGAGTAACCTCTCATCATTTTCATATATAGAGTTGAGGAACTTCTCAGTATCTGCAAGACACCCCCAACCTGTACCTGTTATTAATCCGTCTACAGCTTCTCCTTTCCACTCTTTCAGGGCAATAAAGGCAGAAGAGACTCCCATTTTAATTATCCTGCTCATTCTCCTCCTTGCCACAGGATCCGGAATGATCTCCTTGTAATCCGGCTCATTGCTCCCCTCTACAGATGCTTTGCTATTAATATATATTTTTTTCTCCATATTATCAGCCTTTATATGAACCGTAAATCAGTGTCGTACAATTGCCTCCGAACCCGAACGAGTTCTCGAGCACATAATCCATAGAGCAATCAGTTATAAAATCTTTTACAGGGATAACGGCAACATCCGACATCTCTTCTTTAAAATGGAGGTTAGGCCAAATATATCCATGCTTTAGCGACAGGAGCGAGAATACGCTCTCTACACCTCCTGCAGCAGCAAGAGTGTGACCTGTGTATCCCTTTGTGGAGCTGAAAGGTGGAAGATTGTTCCCGAAAATTCTGAGCAATGCGGCCCCCTCTGATGAATCATTATTAGGAGTACCTGTCCCGTGGGCATTAACATAGCTGATATCTGCAGGCTTCAGACCACTTGATTCAAGAGCCCCGAACATTGCAAGATAGGCCCCCTCCCCATGGGATGATGAGGCTGTCTGGTGAAAGGCATCGTTTGCATTTGCATAGCCACATATTTTACCATAAACATTCCTGTGGCCAAGGTCTGCTCTTTGAAGCACCACATAACCCGCCCCCTCGCCAAGGTTCAAACCGGCCCTTGTATCGTCAAAAGGTCTGCACCAGTTTTTATCAAGTATGCCCAGAGAGTGAAATCCGTTAACCGTAAATCTGGAGAGAGCGTCAGTACCTCCTGCAACAACAACGTCAAGCATACCAAGTTTTATCATTCTTGCTCCCAACATTATTGCATTGTTTGCTGAAGAACAAGCTGTACTTACTGTAGATACAAAATCGTCAGCTTTGAGATAATCAGCAATTTTCTCTGTAGATGCTCCACAATCATGACCCAGAAGATCTCTCAGCTTACCTTTGCTTTTATCCAACCTATACTCCTTATAAAAGTTCTCACTGACATCCATCCCTCCTACAGATGTGGCTGATATCAGGCCTATTTTCAACTCAGACCTCTCAGCGGCACTCAACCCCGGGAATCCGGCATCTTCGTATGCCTCTTTGGCGGCCAGAAGTCCGAGGAGAGTTGTCCTCGAATAGACCTTGTCTTGAGCTAGTGACAGAATATCGGCAATCTGTGAATTTGACAGACCAACTTCTCCCACAACAACTTCATGATTTGAGGTAAAGAGTGTTAAAGGGGCAATTCCGCTCCTGGAAGCTATCAAAGCATCAAGATTCTCCCCGACACCTCTGCCCAAAGCTGTTACCACTCCCAAACCGGTTATTATGACATCATTATACATCACTATACTTTTTTATATAACCCAATATTAAGATCATATTTCTCCCCTATAAGGTCGCACCATCCGGCTACAACCAGCTCCATGCCGGAGAGAGATGCGTTACGTAAAAGAATCTCTGTGGCATTTATCTTTTCAGAAGGATTGAATACGAAAAATGTATTTTCACCTTTAAATTTGTTTTTTATACAGATCTCACCCAGAACGACGTTTGGTAAGGTGTAGACGAATATTGCCGGGCTGGCCTTAAGGTCATCCTCCGCCGCGCCTATAGCAGCAACATGTCTGATATCTGATGCAAGTGATGAAGAGGTATTGCCGAAAAACAGACCTCGCTTTTCAGGCAGGGTGTCAGAAAACTCCGGATTATCTTTTAATAATTTAAGGACTCCTATGTAACCGAGTTTTGAGAGATCGTCCATCTTGAAAAATTTAAGATCTGTATTTTCCAGCCTTCTATTCCAATCTCTGATAATATCGTGAAAACCATCTGTTCCTGAGAGTGAAAACCTTGAGAGTTCTCTCCAGTTAGCCGGCTGGTCATATCTGCTGTTTCCTGAAACAGAATCAAAGGCATATATAACTGCAGCATTGCAACCTCCGAACCCGGACGCAGTCTTTATACACCTTTTCAGCACTCTTGACTCATGACTGGCATTGACCTTTATCTCCATAGGAACACCGCTCTGGGTATAACCTTTAGTGCCGAATAGCATACTGTTTTTCATTTGCCAGAAGCATCCTATGCTCTCAATTACTCCTGATGCTCCAAGTGTGTGGCCCCAGTATGGTTTCAGACTTTGTACCGCTACACCGCTCAGTCCTGCAAGATGAATAGCTTTTGCCTCCATCTCATCGTTATACAGAGTAGCCGTACCATGTGCATTTATGAAATCTATCTCTTCGGCTTTTATACCTGCAATAGTTATTGATCTGCTCATGGCCTCAGCTAAGCCGTCTCCTGTCCGGGAAGGTGCTGAAAGATGGTTGGCATCATTGCTTATGGCTCCCCCTTCAACCACTATCGGATCTTCTTCTGAAACAATAGCTCTGTCTCCTGTCAGGACTATCACACCTACAGCCTCTCCCAAAGTAAGGCCGTCTCTTTTTGTATCATAAGGAATGCAAGGGCGTGTACTTATAGAGTGAAAAGATTGGAATCCTGTCACAACAAATCTTGAAAGCAGATCTGCTCCGACAATTATAGCATGCTTACAATATCCCGACGAAATAAGTCTTGAAGCTGAAACGACCGCATTAACTCCTGATATACAGGCATTAGAAACTACAAGTGGCTCTCTCTTCAGTTTGAAATAATTTGCTGTCACCTTTGCCGTATGGTTAAGGAACACTCTGTTGTCAAGAATTTCCTTCCCTGATTCCAGAAATGTGACATCTCCTTTTGTAGTAGATAAAATCAACTGTGCCTCTTTCAAAAAATCCTCGTTGACAAAATCTTTCAACAAATTTAATGCTCTTTGGACAGAGTATATCGACCTTCTTTCAAGTGTGGAAAAATCGGGATCTGTGTGCTCACCAAATATTTTAGAAGCATACATGGGTTTACAGAAAAGCGAAGCATCTTCCACTAACTTAATTCCTGACTTATAATCAGTTATAGCTTTCATATTCTCTTCTGTATCAAGACCTATCGGTGAAAAGAGAGAATATGACGCAACATAAACCTTATTTACTCCTTTACTAACCATTTTTTTTGCCAGTTAAGGTAAAAATCAGGGTTAACAAGCATAAGCTCTCCCTGACTGTCCAAAAACACCTGTATCGAAGACCCTTCAGCTACAAGCTGTTTATCAGACTCTCTATAAATTCTGAACTCAAAAATAATCTTTGCTGCAGGTGTATATATATATTTAGTCTCAATAATGGCTGTATCACCATATATCAGAGGGTATTTGTAACTGATATGTATATCTACAACAGGAGCGGTATAACCGGAGTTGTAAATATCGAGATAACCAAGTCCCGGATAGTCCAGACCGAATGACTCCCTGCCATCTTCCATATATTTTACATACTCCCCGTGCCATACAATCTTCAGAGAATCAACCTCGTTAAACCGGACTTTGATAGTACATCTGTTAACAAGCTGCATGTCTGAAGAGCACTGTTTTCTCTTTTGCATATTAAATTTTTTACTCATTTTCCTGAAGGAATATTTTTAATTCACCCTCTGCCACGATTTGGTCTTCACACTCCACTTTTGCCGAGACCAGAGATATACCCTGGAACTTCTGTATCTCTGTAATTGTGGTATTCAGCTTTTTCCCCACTTCAGGCAACATTCTGATTTTCATCTTACTGACTGCACCTATAAAACCTTTAGGGACAGAGGAACCTCTTGCGATGAAGTCAACTCCTGCCGAGACCGCCGCAGATTGTGCCATATGTTCAATGAGACCTGACTCAGAGAACAGATTGCCGTCGGTCAATACATTTCCATCTCTTACTGTAAGCCCGGTGAAAGAAGACAATTCCCTCTTTCCGTAATAACTGTCAACCATAACAAAGGGACACCTTTGCGGAATGTACTCCAGTAGCTCATCGCCTGATATCAAGGCTTTCTCAAATATTCCCATATCAACCCCTTTTTCTTTTTGGTTGTTCTCATATAGTCGAGTTGTCCGAAGAGCGGATCATCCGGGAAAATCCAGGCTTTTCCGGTCTCCTCTGCCAATTTACGGCACAGCTCCAGATCAAATCCCTTCTCTATATAGTAAGTGGGTTCCAGCAGAGTGTCACTCTCCGAAACAACACCCATATCAATTGCAATTCTGTGCAATGGCGTACCGGGATATATCCTCATACCAATATATGGAAAAAATACTGAAAAGCGAATTTTTTTAGAATTCTCCATTGTCTCTCTCAAAGTACGTTCACTCTCTCCCAAACCACCCAAAATCAGAAAATGGGCATAAAAAATATTGTGTTTGAGACACCTTTCTGAATTCAGCAAAACATCCTCAAAAGAGAAATTTTTACCGTATCTGTGCATCTGTTCCGTACAGAGGGACTCTGTTCCGAACTCCATGTGCTTCAATCCGGATTGTTTGAAAAGTTCAAGGAGTTCGTCGGTTAGATTGTGTGGAGAGAAATATGCACCCCAGTTTATCTTAACACCGCTTTTTATTATCTTTTCAGCCAGCTCAACATTGTAACTGTTATGTATATTGAATACAGAATCAGTGAAGAATACATAGTTTATACCCTTATCCCTGTTCAGTCTTGCCAAAGTATCAACTATAAGGTCTGTATCAAGAGTCCTTACTTTGCGTCCGTCTATTATTGGATAGGAACAGTAAATGCAGTTGTAACAACATCCTCTTTTTGTCTGGATATTCAACATGCCGCTGTGCTCCCAGTAGAAATCAGAAAGAGTCTCATTAAATGAGAGTTCCAGTGATTTCAGATAATTTGAGTGCTCTTTAATTTTCCCCTCTTCGCCGTTTCCCTTGATAAGTCCCTCAATCCCGTCAACATTTTCATCTCTGTCCAGCCTCTCCAGAAGCAATCTCAGACTCTCCTCCCCCTCGCCTGCTATACCGTAATCGGGTTTCAGAATTGACATCAGTACCTCAGGGAATATAGAGAAGCCTGCTCCTCCGAGAATTATGACCGAACTAGAATTTTCCCTTATACAGTCAACTATCTCTTTATATCCGGGAATAAAACTTGTTCTGTCCAGGGAGTTTGCTCCGTCAATATTTCTCAGAGAGACTCCTACATAATCGAAATTTCCGCTCTTCATCAGCTCTGCCAAACCACTAATAGTTAACAGATTCATATCCGCCATCGATATCGCGAGATCAGGCATATGCCCGGAAAGATATGTGTGTAAATAGGATATACCTATCGGATAGACCGGATACGGATCTGCCAGCCTGTTCGCAGATACCAATAATAACTTCCTACCTTTCATAATTCCAAAAATCAAAATAGTTATACCACTGCTCAGGATACTCTCTTACCCTTTCCGAGAGAAGAGCTACATACTCCTCAATAAGCAAAGTCTCCTTTTTCTTCTCTTTACTTCCGTCTGTATAGTCTGAAAGAATAAAATCGAACTTGTATCTTTTGTAACCTATATGCTCGGCAAAATAGAAGACAACGGGAACATTCATTCTCGCTGCCAGCACAAAAGGTCCTAGAGGAAAAGAGGCCTTCTTTCTCATAAAATCCATATCCTTATGCTTATCACTCCTGCTTAGCCTGTCTCCCTGTATCGACACATACTCCCCCTTTGCCAAAGCATCCCTTATTTTAAAAATATAGTCAAGCGAATCTCCTTCAATGGGGATTATGCCAAAACTATCAATGCTTTTATTGACCTCAAGGATCTTTTTAATGCTCTGATACTCCTGATCCATCATCAGGACATTCATCCGCTTGTTATACTTGCCGAAAAAAGGAGCTCCAATCTCCCAGTTACCGAAATGAGCCCCGATAATTATGACTCCCTGAGTACTGTTCAAAACACTCTTAACACCCTCCGGTTCTGCAAAGTCAAACCGGTACTCGTCATACTTTCCCTGATTTACAGCCACCTTATCGATCAAGGCCCTTCCAAGCGAGTAGAAGTTTTTGTATACTAATATTAATGATTTAAGATACCCGTATTCGAGTATCTTTCTTGAGAATTTCCATATGGAACGCGTTGCAGACGGGGCAAAAGGGATAAAATAGATGACGACAAGAGAGAGAAGACAATAAGCGGTTCTAACTCCCAGACCCTTTATAATCTTTATGAAAATAAGGTATCCGAGTAAGCCCCCTCTTGATTTTCCGCTCCAACTTCTTGTTTCATTTTGATCCATCCATTCTGGAATTAATGAACTGATAAAAATCCATGAAGGTTTTTATCTCTGCAAAATCCTTCGCTTTGACAGTAAAGCCGAAATTGTGCTCAATAAGCACAACCATGTCAACCAGGTCAAGACTGTCAAGATCCAAAGTGTCCATCAACATTGCATCAGGCTTTATTATCGCAGGGTCTACCTCAAACTCCTCAGCAAGGACTCTGTTAATTTTTTCAATTAGTTCAGGTTCTATCATAGTATCTATAACTTCTTAATAATTAATGTTGAGTTAGTTCCTCCAAAGCCAAATGAATTTGAGAGGCATATATCGAAAGGTAATCTCTCACATTTGTTGTTGATATTCAACTTTGCAGAGGCCTCGTCCGGTTTTTCAAAATTTATTGTAGGTGCAATAAACGAGTTTTGCATCATAATGATTGAGTAAATCACCTCACTTGCACCGGCCATCCACATCTCGTGGCCTGTCATACTCTTTGTAGAGCCAACGAAGGGTCTATGATCTCCAAAGACTTCCGAAATCGCCATAGCCTCATTGAAATCACCCACCGGGGTAGATGTTGCATGTGCATTTACATACCTGATCTGATCAAGTGTAACGTCACTGTTATTAATGGCCATCAGGATTGATCTTTTTGGCCCGTCAACATTAGGAACAGAAATATGATCTCCATTTGATGAAAAGCCGTATGATTTTATCTCCGCGAAAATAGGTGCCCCTCTTCTAACAGCAGACTCATAACTCTCAAGAATCAACGTTGCTGCTCCTCCACTCGGAACAAGTCCGTCCCTGTCTGCGTCAAAAGGTCTGGAGGCCTCAGTTGGTGAAGAGTTCCTCATAGAAAAGGCGCTTAATCCGTCAAAGCTGCCTACAGCATAGGGATTAACCTCCTGTGCGCCTCCACAGACAATACAGTCCTGAAGTCCCGATTGAATCATCATGAATCCCATTCCTATTGCATGAGATCCGCTGGCACAAGCTCCTGCTATTGTAAGATTTATGCCTTTCAATTTAAATATCACTGAAAGGTTCATCGTTACGGACGAATTCATCGATTGGAAAACAGAGCCTGACCCGATAAGAGTCGTGTTTTTCTTCTCTCTGAGAATGTCTACCCCCTCTATTACTGCAAGTGCACTGCTGTCATTTCCATATAATATTCCGACCTCATTTTTGGCCAGAAAATCACTGTCAATCTTAGCCTGTTCCATTGCCCATGATGTAGCCAGATATGCATAGGCTGCCTCCTGAGACATACAAAGCCTCTTTCTTCTGTCCAGTACATTGTTAAGATTAGGCTCAGGCAAACTTCCTGTAAGGAACGATCTGAACCCCATCTCCTCTCTCAAAGGATCTGCAATAATGCCGGATTTGCCCTTCATGAGAGAATCCCTCACGGTATCAAGGTCTTGTCCGATGCAAGAGTATATACCCATTCCTGTTATAACAACTCTCTTCATATTTCTATGTATAAAGTCCTCCGTTAATAGAGATAACCTCTCCGGTAATATAAGAGGAATCCCCGGAAGCCAGAAATCCAACCAGTGATGCGACCTCTTCAGGTGTCCCGAACCTTCCGGCGGGAATTTGCTGTTTAAGTGTAACCTGATCAAGATCCTTAGTCATATCTGTATTTATAAAACCAGGAGCTACAGCATTCACGGTCACCCCTTTCTTTGCAACTTCCTGGGCAAGCGCCTTGGTTGCTGCTATTACCCCGCCTTTTGCCGCCGAGTAGTTTGTCTGTCCGGGCAATCCCTTTATGCCTGACAATGAAACGATATTGATAACACGTCCATATCGCTTTACAAGCATATCTTTTATCAACAATCTTGTTACATGGAACATCCCGTCCAGAGAGACGCCAATCACTTTGTGCCAACTCTCCGGCTCCATCCAGAGCATCAGGTTATCATCTCTCACACCTGCATTGTTCACTAGCACCTCAATATATCCGTCATTGTTCTCTTCCCTCCATTTTTTGAGAGCCTCAGACACCTGCATATTGTCAGAGACATCAAACCTGAGTAAGGAAGCCGAGCCCCCTCCTGCAACAATTGTCTCCAGCACCTCTTGGGCCGCTTGTTCACTACTGTTGTAATTTATTACGATTGAGTAGCCCAATTCAGCAAGCTTCAGACAAACTGCTCGTCCGATTCCTTTACCTCCTCCGGTCACCAATGCATACTTCATTTCAGTTCTTTTTTAAATAATTGACAATAGATGCTATCTCCTCATACTTAGGTGTATCTTGCACAAATATAGGGCAAAGATTTCTCATTTCTCTATATACCAGTCTGCTCTCTTCAGACAAGTCGTCATGAATTTTCAGATAATCAACCGCTTGTAAAATTGAAATAAATAGAATAGAGAGTACTTCAAATGAGTTATCTATTATGTTTGAGGCTATAAGAGCAGAGTTTGTGCCCATGCTCACTATGTCCTGATTGTCGTTGTTATTTGGAATACTGTGTACATACATCGGATTTGACAATGTCTGACACTCAGCAGTCGTGGAAGTGGCTGTGAACTGGGCAGCCTGCATTCCGTAATTGAGACCGAGTACACCAAGATTGACAAAGGGCGGGAGAATACCATTGATTTTATCATGATACAGATAATTGAGCTGCCTCTCGGCAAGCATTGTGAGTTTTGTGATGGCTATCTTTAATTTGTCCATCTCAAAGCTTACATAGTCACCATGAAAGTTTCCGCCATGATATATGTTGCCTGATTTGTAATCCACTATTGGATTGTCATTCGCGCTGTTCAGCTCGTTTAAAAGGACCTTAGCCGCATTGTCAATTTCATCGGATACCGGACCCAGAATCTGAGGCACACACCTTAATGAATAGTAACTCTGTACCTTTTCCTTAAACACAGGGGCACTATTATTACCATTATAGAGTTCTGCCTCTCTCTTCTTAAATCTCCCTGATGTTGTCATCAGTTTCCTCAATTCCGAAGCAATGTACTGTTGTCCGTAATGTGGTTTCACAGAGTTAAGCTCCTCAGAGACAAAATCATCATATGATCCGGTAATCTCATTCATCATTAAAGACGAAAGTAAAGACCACCTGAGAAGTTTCTTGGAATAGTGAAGATTAACAAGACCAATACCGGTCATCATACTTGTTCCATTGGCAAGTGCAAGCCCCTCTCTGACGTGAATCTTTAAAGGTTTCAGACCATACAGGTCAAATACTTTGATGGAATCCGCCACCTCGCCTTTATGGCTGACCTTCCCCTCTCCTATAAGGGTGAGGGCGATATGTGCCATCTGAACAAGATCTCCACTTGCACCGACACTGCCATGTGCCGGGATAAACGGATAAATTTCAAGATTAATGAAGCTGACCATAAGATCCACCAGCTCTTTGTGAACTCCCGAGTAGCCCCTCAAAAAAGCACTTAGCCTTGAAAGCAGAGCTGCTCTCACATACAGATCAGGAAGTTTTTTCCCTGAGCCTGTGGAGTGACTTCTTATTATGTTGTACTGAAGTTCCGAAAGGTATTCGTCATCAACCCTGTACTGAGCCATAGGACCAAAACCGGTATTTATGCCGTATATCACCTTATCTTTACGGAAAGATTCAAGAAAATCATAACTCTTGTTTATTACCTCATATACAGAGCTATCGATTTCGACTTTTTCTCCGTCAATTACAATTCTACAGACATCTTCAAAAGAGATGTCCCCATTTATTCTCAACACTTTAATCAGTTAATATTAACCTAGCAAATATAGTCCATATTGAGAGAAAAGCCAAATTTATAATTTGTAACTTATTTCTATTTTGGGTTACTTTGCATAAAAACAAGCAATGACATCCATACAGAGATCATTACATCTTTTCGGCGTTTCAACAGAAGATTTGAAGAGATTAACGGAAACGGCTCTTTCGAAAGGGGGTGAATACTCGGACCTTTTTTTCGAACACTCCACAGTTGACGAACTGACGCTAAGAGACGGCGAGGTAAACGGAGCAGGTTCACATATAGATTATGGCATGGGTGTAAGGGTAGTTTCTGGAGATCAGACCGGTTACGCCTATACAGAGATAACCACCATGAATGAGATGACCAATGCTGCAAAGGCGGCCTCTCTTATTGCTCTTGAAAGTGGAAAAAGTATTCCCGCGGCTAATATAACCCCACAGGAGTTTAAAAATCATTACCCGATATTAAAATCATGGGAAGAGTCGGACATTTCATCGAGAGCTCCATTTATAAAAGAGCTTAACGACAAGATATTCTCATTGGACAATAGAGTCAATAAAGTTATTGCCAAACTTACCAACTCTACAACACAGGTTCTTTTCTACAACTCACTGGGAACTCTATGCTCTGATGAGAGGCCGATGGCAACACTCTCTGTGACTGTTATTATGCAAAGCGGTTCCAGAGTGGAAAACGGAAGCGCCTCAAGAAGCTACAGAATGGGGTCAGAGTTTCTGACACACAATCTTATAGACGAGATAGCCCAAGAGGCTGTAAAGCGAACAGCAATTCTGTTTGAAGCCGGAATACCAGAAGGCGGGGAGATGCCGGTTGTAATGGGGGCCGGCGGTTCCGGGATTCTTCTGCATGAGGCTATAGGACATGCATTTGAGGCTGATTTCAACAGACAGAATATCTCCATTTTTTCTGACAAGTTGGGTAAGAAAATATGTTCTTCCGAAATTTCCGTTGTCGATGACGGAACAGTTCAAGGGAACAGAGGTTCTGTCAATTTTGACGACGAGGGGGTAGCAGGCCAGAAGACATTTATGGTAACGGAGGGATATCTCACCTCCTATCTTCACGACAGAATCAGTGCATCATATTATAAAACGGCTCCTACGGGAAACGGACGAAGGGAGTCCTTCAGGTATATGCCGCTTCCGAGAATGAGAGCTACATATATGAATAACGGCACCAGTAAGGAATCCGACATCATATCATCTGTAAAAAAAGGCATTTTCGTAGATAACTTCTCAAATGGTCAGGTACAGATTGGGGCCGGAGACTTTACTTTCTTTGTAAAGTCTGGATATATGATAGAAAACGGCAAATTAACAATGCCTGTAAAGGATGTGAATATTATCGGAAACGGACCGAAAGCTCTTGCCGATATAGTGGCTGTAGCTGATAATTCATATATAGACAATGGCTCATGGACATGCGGTAAAGAGCAGTATTGCCCCGTCTCATGCGGGATGCCTTCTGTCCTTATCAACAAACTCACAGTAGGAGGATTACAACAATGAAGCAGGACAATGAGAGTGCCGCAATCCAGATTGCTCTGGAAACAGCGGAAAAATGCGGGGCAGATGCTGTAAGAATAACATACAACAAGACAAAACACAGCTCTTACACAGTAAGAAATGACAAGCTTGACAGGTTGCAGCAGGCAACAGGTTCTTCCTTGTTCCTGCAACTCTATACGGAGGGCAGGTATGGGACTTTCTCCACGAACAGAATGGAGGGAGAGGAGCTGAAAAATTTTATAGTTAAAAGCATAGAGACAACAAGACTTCTAACCGAAGACCCGTACAGATCCCTGCCTGAAAAATCTCTCTGTTACATGGGAGGCGGCGCAGACCTGAAGCAAAGAGACCCCGGATTTTCCGACATACCATTAGAAAAAAAGATTGAGATTGCAAAAATGTGCAATGCGGAGATTCTTGGAAAAGACAAAAGATTGCTGAATGTAAACAGTGAGTACGGTGATTATGAAGACCACACGCTTATCCTAGACTCTCAGGGTTTCTCGGGAGAGACAGACCAGACGAACTTCACAGTTAGCACAGAGTGTTCTGTCAAAGGAAAGGGTGATGCCAGACCGGAGGGATGGTGGTATGAGAGTTCCCTCTTCTTCGATGATCTTAAATACGACGGATGCGGGGAGAGAGCTCTGGAAAGAGCCGTAAGAAAGCTTGGAGCCAGAAAGATAAAGAGCGGAAAGTATAATATGGTGGTTGAAAACACAGTTTCCAGCAGACTTGTCTCACCAATTATCAATGCTCTTAACGGGGCAAACATCCAGCAAAACAACTCATTTTTGAACGGCAAACTCGGAGAGAGGGTCTTCTCCCCGTTGCTGGAAATCTATGATGATGCTCATCAGCCCGGAGCTTTCGGTTCAAGATATTTTGACTCGGAAGGTTTGGCCACTCACCCCTGCCCGATTATAGACCGGGGCGTTATCAGCACATACTTTATAAATACCTACTATTCAAAAAAGACGGGTCTTCCTGTTACAATAGAGTCACCATCTCTTCCGTTATGCACATTATCAGGAGAGCGAGAAGGACAAAATGAAAAAAATCTGGAACATCTTCTCAAAGGTGCGGGTAATGGAATTTTTGTAACAGGCTTCAACGGAGGTAATACAAATAGTTCAACAGGCGATTTTTCTTTCGGTATAGAGGGATTCTACTTTGAAAATGGAATAATTCTATACCCTGTTTCAGAGATGAATGTTACAGGCAACATAATTTCTCTTTGGAATTCCATTCTTGATATCGGCAATGATCCAAGGAAAGCAAGCAGGTGGCTAATTCCAACATTATCATTTGATTCCGTGGATTTCAACGGATTTTAACCTAAATAATACCATTTTAGCACAATTTTTGCATACATAACAAACATTTAATTATACCACAGATGAAAATTGGCACAAATAAAGTTGTTTCTCTAGCATATACCCTTGAAGTTGAAGGGGATGTCATGGAAACAGTAACATCAGAAAAACCACTCGAGTTTATTTTTGGAACCGGATACCTTCTTCCTAAGTTTGAGGAGAATGTTTCCAACAAAGTTGTAGGTGACGCATTTGATTTCACGCTTACAGCTTCTGAAGGATATGGTGAAGAGAATCCGGATGCAATTATAGAACTTCCGAAAGACATATTCAAAGTAGACGGCAAGATTGAGGAGGGACTGCTGACAGTAGGAAATATTCTTCCTATGCAGGACTCTGACGGCAACCGTCTGCAAGGTTCCATTGACGAGATCAAGGATGACGTTGTTGTAATGAACTTCAACCATCCACTAGCCGGCGCAGACCTTCATTTCAAAGGGATCGTCGTAGCTGTCCGTGAAGCCTCAGAAACCGAATTAGTAAATGGGCTGAGGGGTGAGCAGGGAACATCATGCGGTGACGGAGGTTGCTCCGGCTGCAGCGGATGCCACTAATCGTAGGCTTGGGCATTACAAAGACCCTGGCCGATAATTTAGGTATGTGTTCTAAATAATTGGCAAAAAAAGGCCGGCTAAAATACGTTAGCCGGCCTTAGATTTTTTATAGACCTCCCTTATAGTCCAGTGCTCTTGAAACAGGTACAGCACTCAAATCCGAAACCCGGCCGGATTTAAAATGAAAGTAACCGGCCATAGCAATCATCGCAGCATTATCAGTAGTGAACTTGAACTCAGGGAGGAATACTTTGAAACCTCTCTTCACCCCTTCTGAAACAACTCTTTCCCTAAGTCCGGAGTTTGCCGAGACTCCGCCTCCCAAAGCCACCTCCCTTATACCGGTTTTCTTGACTGCAAGAATCAGTTTGTCCATCAGGATGTCAATCAGTGTAGACTGGAACGATGCACAGAGATCATCAATATTTTGAGTAATAAAATCAGGATTCTCTTCCATTTTGTCTCTCAGGAAATACAGGAGAGACGTTTTAACTCCGCTAAAGCTGTAATCAAGCCCGGCAACGTGGGGTTTAGAAAATTTGAAAGCTTTTGCATTACCCAGCTTAGCATGCCTGTCCACCACAGGCCCGCCCGGGTAACCCAGACCCAAGACCTTTGCACACTTGTCAAAAGCCTCGCCCACAGCATCATCTATTGTTTGACCGATAATTGAAAATTTCAATGGTTCCTCAACCAAAATAATCTGAGTATGACCACCTGACACAAGAAGCGATAAGAACGGAAATCCTGGCTGCTCCTTCTCTTTTCCCTGCTCTTTAATAAACGGAGAGAGCAGGTGTCCCTGAAGATGGTTGACATCTACCAGAGGTTTCCCTGTTGAAAGAGAGAGACCCTTTGCAAAAGATGTTCCTACCAGAAGTGAGCCCAGTAACCCGGGGCCTCTCGTGAATGCTATTGCGTCAATATCTTTAAGTGTAATTTCAGCCAGTTTCAAAGCACGGTCAACAACAGGCAATATATTCTGCTGATGAGCCCTGGATGCAAGTTCCGGTATAACTCCACCATATTTGCTGTGGACCTCCTGTCCGGCCATAACATTTGAGAGTAATACCTCATTTCTCAGTACAGCCGCCGATGTATCATCGCATGATGACTCTATTCCTAATATTGTTATATCCATATTTTTATTTCTTCTGCAAAAATGGTTCTTTTTTAACAATCTCCTCCACTAATTTGATTAAATTTGTTCTTTAAAATTGTCATCTATCAACCTTATAAAAAAAATAGCCGTCGGACTTCTATTGGTGTTGATTCTGATACCAACGGGAGCCTACATTGCATTACAGGATCCCATAGTTCAGACTAAGGTTGCCAAAAAGGTTATCAATCATTATACAAAGGGGCTTAATTCAAATATTACAATAGGTAAAGTCTGCTATCTGTTTTTTAACAAAATCATTATAAATGATGTTCTTGTAACTTACAACAACAACAGGGACACACTCCTGTGCAGCGATAAGCTCTCTGTAAGTTTTTCTGCAAAAGAGCTCTTCAGAAACAGATTAAAGATTAAAAAAGTTTCACTGTATGACGGAAAATTCAACCTGGTGACATACAAGGACAGGTCTACAAATATTGACCACTGTTTTAATCTTACAAGAACAGCCACCAAGGATACGACAAAGCTTTTCTCTACAAAACTTAATATCAAGGAGGTCAGGGCAAGAAACGTAATATTCACATATATAGATTCAAGCTCCAACGCTCCGGATTACGGAGAGGAGTATGTTTGCTTCAGAGACCTATCGTGTGATATCTCTGAGATCTCTCTCAGGAACATTATCAGTAAGGACAATATGTTCCAGGGCGATCTGGTTAATCTTGCCTTTGTTGAGAAAAGCGGCTTCAAGGTTGACAAGCTAAACGGCAAGGTTAAAGTGGGAAGACGACTTACCTATGTTGAGGATCTCTACTTTTTTGACGGTAATACGGAACTTAAAGCCAACTATCTTAGTTTTCGCTATAACGGAATTGGAAGTTTTAAATATTTTGTTGACAGCGTAAGGATGGAGACCACTTTGGATAATGCCTTCATAAGTTTCACTACTCTATCTAAGCTGGCTCCTGCCCTTAAGAACAACAAGCTTGCATTTTACGCTACAGGAAAGATTTCAGGCCCGGTATCCTCTTTAACAACAGACAGTCTTAAGATTACATCCGAGTCGGGGCTGACTCAAGTAGATTTGAATGCCAGACTTTCCGGTCTTCCAAAATCGATGGAGACAATGGTATTTCTTGATGTGAACGAAGCCTCTACAACAGCATCGGATCTCTCAAAGGTTATTTCGTCTCTCAATGGCAGCAAGCCGGACAAATACATAGCAAACCTCTCCCCTCTTGTCAAGTACAGGTTCAAGGGAAGGCTTGCCGGACTCTTCACAGACTTTGTTGCAAACGGGACAATAACTTCCAATATCGGGAATGTATATATGGATATGCTGCTAAGGCAGAATCCTGGTGAAAGAGGTCTCGATTTCCAGGGAAAATTGCAAGCCCAGGAATTCAACATCGGTACTTTTATCCGGAACAAAAGCCTCGGAAAGGCCACTTTCAGAAGTACCCTGAGCGGACTTATCAGAGACGAGGAACTCGGAGGCAGCAAGTTCTATATTGACAGTATTTCTATAAAAAAGATTGAATTCAACAAATATCCCTACAGTAACATCTATTCAGTAGGAAGTTATGTGGACAAGAGATTTGACGGCAGGGTGATATGCCACGACCCTAATCTTGATTTTATATTTCAGGGAATATTCGGCCGCTCAGCAAAGAGAGACTCTTATTATGACTTCTTTGCCGACGTTGCCTATGCAGATCTCGCGGCACTCAAGCTGGACAACAGAGACAGTGTATCCGTAGTCAGCTTTAAGACTACGGCTAATTACACTCAGAAACTGGATGGCGAGATTTTAGGTAAGATAAGTGTACGATCGATGGAGTATAAGAACAGAAATGGAGAGTTTAACATCGGTGACATCTCGATACAATCTCTCACAAATCAGGAAAGCTTCAATATATCTCTGAAATCAGGCTTTGCCAATGCGACATACAGCGGTTCAGACTTCATAACAGGTTTTGTTGAGAAAGTCATCAGGACATCTGTACATCGTCACATACCCTCTCTTTTGTCAAAAAGAGAGTGGAGTCTGAACGTTGACAAGAACAAGCATTACAAACTGGATGTACGTATCCTTGATACAAAGGCTATAAGTGAACTGCTTCTCCCCGGGCTGAAGATTGCGGACAGAACCTCATTGAATGCCACCATCGATGAAAATGATAATCTTTCCGTCACACTATCATCAGGGGAGATCGGCTATAAAAGTTACAACATCAGCAATCTGTTTTTGAAGCTGGATTCTGATAAAGAGAAGATAGAGTCTGACATAAAATCAACAGGAATCAATATCTCAAATATTATCCTGGACAGCAACAGAGTCGTTATGTCTGCCAGTAACGACACTATCAATATCAGGACAGCATTTTCCAATGACAGCGACATAAGGAACAGGATACTGCTAAGTACAAAAACCAATGTAAGGCGCGACTCATTGTTGAATATACCAATACTGGACATTTGCCTCAATCCTTCAAAAATGATTGTCAACAATCAGCTATGGACTCTTTCCAAATCAAAAGTAACCGTAAACGGGAAAAACATTGACATAAAAGGTTTTCGTCTGGAAAATAACAATCAACACATTGCTGTTGACGGAAGCATATCTCCTCTTGAAAAATCATCACTTGACCTTCAGGTAAACAATTTAGACATCTCTGCCTTCAATTCATTTATGAAGAAACCGATGGATTTCGCGGGTATATTCTCCGGGAGTGCAACTCTGGTAGATCTTTACAACAACCCGCAGATTGTAATGAATCTGAAAGGTGAAAGAGCGGCTGTAGCAAAGAGTAAGATTGGAACATTGATAGTTTCAAGCACATGGGACAACACTAACAAAAAATTCGACCTGCTTGTTTATAATGACCTGGATGGTAAGCGCTCAATGGAGGTTGCCGGAACATATACTCCAAAAGGCAAATACCTGGATGTAGAAGGCAACTTTTCCAATTTGAATCCGGGTTATGCATCCCCGTTTTTCACAGGGATAGTCTCCAATCTGACAGGGGGGATAAATGGCAGGATGTATTGCAAGGGACCTATTGATAAGCTTGTCCTTTCAAGCGACAACGCATATGTCAAAGATCTTTCATTTACAGTCGATTTCACCAAGGTGAGATATACTGTAAACGGGAAAACCAAACTTCACGACAAGGGTCTCACTCTTGCTGATGCTGTCATTTCAGACCAATACGGAGCAACCGGCCATGTAACAGGTGGCCTTACATACAAACATTTCCGTAATCTCGGATTCAATGCTCTAATCAATTTTAACAACATGGAGGTAATTGATCTGACTGAAAACGATAACAGTACATTCTACGGCAAGGCCTTCGGAAGCGGGTTGTTCAGCCTTAACGGGGATCTCAGGAAGATTACAATGGATATCTCTGCCTCATCGAACAGGAACACAGAGATACATATACCTTTGGCCAGTACATCCGAAGCTGTAAATTCAAACCTTCTGAGTTTTGTTCAAAACAGCACATTCACTGCAGATAAGATAACCATCCGGAAAGAGGCGGAGAAAAAGAAGGCACCTTCTACCGAAATGAGTGTCCAGCTTAAAATTAACATAACTCCCGAAGCAGCTATGTATATTGAGATTGACAAGTCAGTAGGAGATGTTATTAAGGGTTACGGAAGTGGTTTGATAAGCATGGATATCCGGCCCGCAAAAGATATTTTCAATATTCAGGGGGACTATCTGATTGACAGGGGATCCTATAAGTTCGTGCTCCAAGGACTATTTAACCGTGATTTTACCATTCAGCAAGGAGGTAGTATCGGTTTCAACGGAGATATCGCAAGGACTACTCTTAACCTGACTGCAAACTACAGAACCAAGACCGCAATCAACACCCTTATTTCTGACACAAGCTCTGTCAGCAGCAGAAGAACAGTTGATTGCCTCATCAAAATGACAGGACCGCTGATGAATCCGAACCTCACATTCGGCATTGAGATTCCAGACCTGGATCCTCTGACTAAGTCCAGAGTTGATGCAGCCCTGAACACCGAAGACAAAACCATCAAGCAGGTTATGTCAATACTTGTCTCAAACAGCTTTATACCCGATATTCAGTCAAGTATCGTGAACAACTCAACCCTGCTCTATTCAAATGCAACTGAGGTACTCTCAAACCAGATCAATAAAATATTCAACCAACTTGACATCCCTGTTGACTTGAGTTTCAATTATCAGCCCGGACAAAACGGAAGGGATATCTTTGATGCTGCGGTTTCGGCACAGTTGTTCAACAACCGTGTAATTATAAACGGAAATATCGGAAATGCAAGATATACCAACAGCACCAGTGATGTTGTAGGAGACTTCGATGCAGAGATAAAACTGGATGACAAGGGTCGTTTTAGATTGAAACTGTTTTCACACTCTGCAGACCAGTTTTCAAACTACCTTGACAACAGTCAGCGAAATGGTGGAGGTCTTGTCTATCAGGAGGAGTTCACCACCTTTAGAGAGCTTATAAACAGCATTTTCGGGAGCAGGAAAAAGAAAAAGACTCCTAAAGAATAACCTCAGAAATCTCTCCGATAAGTGCTTTGTCATAAGGTCTCTCAACCTTGATGTAATTTCTGGTAAAGCCATACATCATCCCGCCTTTCCTGGTGCTTTCAAAAAGCACATACTCACGCTTACCCTTCATTGAGTCAATAAATTCTGCATGAAGCCTCTCGCAAAGAGTTTCAAGCATCAGAACCCTGGAGTGTTTGATCTGCTCATCCACCTGATTTTCCATCTCAGCCGCCGGAGTATTGGCTCTCCTTGAATATGGAAATATATGAATGAAGGCCGGTTTTAACCCTTCCAAAAAAGAGCGGCACTCTTCAAATTCCGCTTCTCCCTCTCCCGGAAAACCGACTATTACATCAATCCCGATAAATGAATCCGGCATGTAGTGCCTTATTCTTGAAATTTTGTCTCTGAAAAGAGAGGTGTTATATCTTCTGCGCATCAGAGCCAGAATTTTGTCTGAACCCGATTGGAGCGGTATGTGAAAATGGTGCAGGAGCTTACGACTTTGTGCAATCCACGCCAGAACCTCCTCGGTAAGAAGGTTGGGCTCCATTGAGGATATTCTGTAACGCTCAATTCCCCCGACATTTTCAAGAGCTTTCAGCAAATCCAGGAAACTCTCTCCGGTACTCTTTCCAAAATCACCCGTATTGACTCCCGTAAGCACAATCTCCTTGATTCCCTTCGCAGCAATCTCTCCGGCCTCTTTAATAAGGAAATCCACAGAAAGATTCCTGCTTTTGCCTCTTGCCAGAGGAATTGTACAATATGAACAATGATAGTCACAGCCATCCTGAACCTTAAGAAAAGAGCGAGTTCTCTCGTCTGAAGAATATGCAGGAAATATCGTCTCCACCTCCGAGATTGCACATGAGTAAGCTCTTCCTCTGCCCTCTTCTTTCCCGGCCTTGACTCCATGCAACTGAGAGACCTTCATGAAAAGGTTCTCTTTCTGATCAGCCCCAAGAACAATATCAACACCCTCGATTCCAAGAATCTCGTCAGGTTTCAGTTGAGCATAGCAACCGGTCACAGCTACAATTGCATCCGGATTCTGTCTGTGAAGCTTTCTAATGGCACCTCTGCACTTCTTGTCAGCATGCTCTGTGACAGAACAGGTGTTTATTACATATATATCTGCAGAGTGTGAGGCAGGTACCTTTACATATCCATTTTTCACAAATACTCTGGCGATGGATGATGTTTCGGAATAATTCAGTTTGCACCCCAGGGTCATGAAGGCTACCCTTTTCCCGTCAGACTCGTTTTCAGGAAGGGCCAATTTCAGATCTTTGTTCATCTTTTTAATATGAGAATACGATTCTCGCAGCCCCAACCTGTCCTCCCAGAGATGGATTTAGCTTAGAAATAGAAAGAGTTGCTCCCTTTACCTGAGGATATCGTTTTTTAAGCCTCTCAATAATCCTCTTTGCAACACTCTCAAGAAGTTTAGAAGGAATTGCCATCTCTTCAGCAACAATGCTGTATAACTCCTGATAATCTACAGTGTCAAAAAGATCGTCACTCAGGCTTGCCCTGGAAAAATCTGCATTTACCTTTAAATCTACCACAAAACGGTTTCCAACAATTTGTTCTTCGTCGTAATGCCCGTGATATGAGAAAAACTCCATCCCGGCAAGTTCTATATAGTTATTTGTATCTGGCATCATTTGTCAGTATCTAAAATTTTCAATCTTATATAATAAAAACACAAGGCTTTTTGTTCAAATCAACCCTCTCTTTTTTCCATTCAGATGCAGTCATCGTCTTTATAAACTCTTCCGGAGTTGTAATTGAGGAGGCAACGCATATAGCTTTAGACGGGGCGCATGTTTGTATCAGATCTGCCAAAAAAGCATTGTTTCTGTATGGAGTCTCAATCATAATCTGGCTTTGGCCGGTAGAAACAGAGAGTTTTTCCAAACGCTTAATCTCTGCTCTCCTCTCCTCAGGTTTGACCGGTATATAACCCACAAAAGCAAATGATTGACCGTTCATTCCGGAAGCCATAAGAGCCATCATCAAAGAGGAGGGGCCGACAAAAGGTACAACTCGTATTCCTGCATTGTGGGCCGCTTTTACAAAAATTGCACCCGGATCTGCCACAGCGGGCAAGCCTGCCTCGCTTATTAGTCCGACATCTTCCCCGTCTATAAGCGGTTTAAGATATCCTTGCACCAAAGAGGAATCGGTATGTTCATTAAGCTCAAAGAATGTAAGTGTGTCTATTTTTCCTTTGAATCCGCACTTAGAGAGATATCTGCGGGCAGTCCTCACCTCCTCCACAACAAAGTATCTGAGATGCTGTATCCGGCTCACAACTCCCTGCGGGATAACCTCTTCTATCTCACCCTCGCCCAAAGGAGAAGGTATCAAGTATAAAACTCCTTTCAAAATTCAATTTTGACAAAGGTAGGAACTTTTTCCTATCTTTAAAGTATGGAAACATGTAACGAAACTAAGCTTACCTTTTTAGGCACAGGAACTTCTCAAGGGATACCGGTGATAGGGTGTCATTGTCCTGTATGCAGCTCCTCTGATCAAAAGGATAAGAGACTCAGATCTTCAGCACTTATTGAACACCAGGGTTTGAAGATACTTATAGATGCCGGTCCTGATTTCAGGCAACAGCTTCTGAGAGAGGGAGTGGATAATCTGGATGCCATACTGATAACACATGAACACAAAGACCACACAGGAGGTCTGGATGATGTAAGAGCAATCAATTTCCTGACCAAGAAGGCTCTGCCTATATATTGTGAGGAGCGGGTGAGAAAATCCCTCGAAATGGAGTATTCATACGCTTTTACTGAATATAAGTATCCCGGAGCCCCTGAATTTGACATCCGGGTAATTGATGAAAATCCTTTTGAGGTCGTCAGCAGGTCTGATCCGTCAAAAAGAGTATCTGTCATACCCATCAGGGTTCTTCATTATAAATTGCCTATATTGGGATATCGTATAAACAACATAGCATATATTACCGACGCAAACAGGGTTGATGAGTCCGAACTTGCTAAGCTCCGGGGACTCGATGTTCTTGTTGTAAACACAGTAAGAAAACAGAGACACATTTCTCATTTCTCACTGAATGAAGCCATTGCATTTGCACAACTTGTCGGAGCCAAAAGGAGCTTTCTAACCCATCTTTCACATCAAATGCCCGTATACAGTGAACTTGAAAAGGAGCTCCCCGAAGGAATCAACCAGGCTTATGACGGTCTGACTTTAAACACATTATAGATCTAATAATAGCAGAGGTGGAGACAAAGATCAAATCAGATAGTAAAGTTGTCGGGATAAGAGGTGCTTCCGGGTTTCTCGGTAAAGCAATCTCAGAAGCCCTGATTGAAAATGGGTTCAGGGTTATTGGTCTAAGACGTGATTTTACATTAGTAGAGCTTAAAGATTGCGATGTGGTAATAAATCTGGCAGGAAGAAATATTAACTGCCGGTGGAATGCCAAAAATCGCAAAGAGATATATGATAGCCGTATCCTGACAACCGGAAGAATCGCATCTGCATTTCTTGAATGTGGCACAGATGCCCCTCCCCTGTTGATATCAGTTTCGGCCACAGGAATATACCCAAGCACAGACGGTTCGCATCCTGAGCCTCAACTATTCGATGAAGACTCTACGACCAAACCTGATACATTCCTATCTAAAGTTTGTAATGATTGGGAAAGAGAGGCCTTAAAAGCGAATTCGGTCTCCAGGGTTGCCGTTACCAGACTCGGCGTGGTCATTGACAAATCCGGCGGAGCTTTTCCCAAACTTGTGCTGCCTTTCAGAATGAAAATTGCTGCCAGGATAGCTTCGGGGAATCAGCCGTTCTCATGGATCTCACTAAAAGATGTTATAGGTTCTATTCTATATATCATTGAGAATAATTCAATGGAAGGGATTTTTAACCTGACCTCCCCTGAGATTACAACAAACAGAGAGATTACCCGGATTCTATCAAAAAGGTACAAGACACTCATTCCGTTCGTAATTCCCAAAATCCTTCTCCGCATGATATTCGGCAAATCTCACATACTTCTTACTGAGGGGGCGAAAGTCTATCCGAAAAGATTGTTTGAAAGCGGTTATAAATTTATTGAACCAAATTTCTAACCACCTCACCGAAAAAAATCAGCGTTTTGTCAGCATTTTATCAGCATTTTATCAGCAAACTTGAAAAACAAAAAATATCAATTGATAATTATCTCATTCTAAGCTCTTTCATTGATCCTGTAAATATTCTCGGCTCTCGCCTTTATATCCCAAGTGATACCATTATCTGTTGATCGTATATTTTCCCATTTAAAAGTATCCTCCTTGATATCAAAGAATATCCATTTCATCTGGAAGCCAACAGGAGTCAAGCAGGTGATGACAATCTCATCATCTTCTTTTTGGGCAACAAGTTGAACTGCCTCTCCGGTACATCCGGAAAACACATCCCAATTTTTATTTTGCGGATTATAAATGCGAATCGTGGTGCCATACTCGCGTTCCAATTCGCCGGAAACAGAATTTATCTTTCATGTATTAAGCCATTTCTTAAAATCTGCAACATTATAGATGCTTACAATAACTTCCGATTCATCTTCCACGGGTGGTTTAAGAGACACTTTAATCCTGTTGCGGGACCAACTTGTCAGGCTTACTATTGCATTACGGGAAATCATATATTTTCTGTTAATCCTGAAGAAACAAGCAGGATCCAGCATACCTTCCAAAGCCCCTAATGAGATGTCAATCGGATAAGAATAACCATTATATCTCTTTAAGAAGCCCCCCTTTTCAGAAACATAAAAGTATGCGATATCTTCAGCTTCTATGCTGTTGTATTTATCTGCTACTCTTATCAGAAATCTTTTTCTGTAAGAAGGTTTATTGCCCTGTATGGCAGATAAGAGATTTTCAAAGTCTATTGAATATGCAGCCTTTAATGATTTGAGCTTTTTTAAACTATCTGCTAAATCTGTCTTGCGTATCGGTTTTAACAGATAATCGACACTGTTCAGGTCAAAGGCCTTTATTGCATATTGATCATAAGCGGTCGTAACAATTATGGGAGTGCTTACAGATACCTGATCAAAAATACTGAAACTCAGGCCGTCTGACAACTGAATATCCAGAAATATCAGATCTGCCTTGTTTTTCTCTAACCAATCGACACTCTCTTTTACTGAGCCTAATTTTGCCTTAACTTCAAATCCCCCGTCCACTTCACGTATAAGGCCTTCCAGATAATCAGCAGCCAATAACTCATCTTCAATTATTAATATACTGTTCATATCGTATTATTTTTAGAATCCAACACAGGAAGAACCACTGTAAAATTATTATCCTCAATTAAAACCTGAGGGGTTAACTCACTTACCAACATATATCTCTGAGATAAATTCTTTAACCCGACCCCTGTCGATTTAATTGACGAGACCTTTGGATTAATGGCGTTGCTGACAAATATCCTCATATCCTTGCTAAAAATTTTTATAAGCAAAGGGTTATCTGAATTGACAATGTTATGTTTTATCGCATTCTCGACTAATGCCTGCAATGACATCGGAGGTACCGAGAGTTCCATAATCGAGGGGTTTATATCAATATGGTAAGAAAGAGAGTTCCCGTAACGAATTTGCTGTAACTGAAGATATAGTTGAATGAAGGCAATTTCCCTGCTGATTGATATTAATGGCAGTTCTATTGTCTCTAAAACGTATCTGTATATCTGAGAGAATTCATTTATGAAAAGGTGTGCTTTTTCAGTGTCTGTGTTAATCAGTCCGGATAGTACATTCAAGCTGTTAAACATAAAGTGGGGATTAATCTGGCCCTTTAATATCTCGAAATTTGTCTTCAATAATTCATGCTTGAGTTTTTCCGTCTCCCGGACTGCCTGACGGCTCTCTTCAAAAAACATCCAGGCTTCAAGTATGATTACCAGTATAATGTTTGCTACCGAATAGGTCATCGCATTACTTACAAAATAGTTGAGATCAATCGTATCATCACTTAAGCTGAGTTTCACGATATATGTAACCAGGACAGAAACTAATGTAGAGACAGTTATTGTGACGGACAGCTGGATTACTATTCTTTTAAAGATTAATTTACTCCAGGGAGCTACTTTATTCAGGTATTTTATCAAAAATATATATGGGTATGCCACTAATATACTGGCAAAAAGCCCGAGCATAACCCTTACAATCAGCAAAGAGAAAAAATCAATTAGACTTTTAAGTATATGAATACCATAATAGTGGTTATATAGGATTAATATGCACTGTATCAAGACCGTCAGGGTTAAGAGCAGTTTGAATAATCTTCTGAAGAAGGTTAAACTGAATATCCTTATGAAGTATCTTGATTTCATCTATATAAAGTTAGCTATAAAACATTTATCAATGTTAAAATTATGGTGCTCCTGTAGACCTGCATAATATTTAAATGAGGATGCGTACAAAATGGGATTGAAGGTGCATAAAAGGTAACTGAACAGGATTTATTAAATCATATTCATTAAGCTGTACAACTTGTTTACGATTTTATTATACATATTCATAAATAATTATTTTTTCTATAATCCATTTAGTAGTAATATTGCTAAATATTTGACACCCATGCATAAATAAAAAATTTAAATTTTATTTTAAAGGAATGAAACGTATATTTTTTTTTATAACGGTTTTTTTCATATGTATTAATACTGAAAGATTATCCGGACAAGAGCCCTCTTGCGGAGAGAATCTTATAAAATTGATGAATGAAAGGTATTCCGGCAAATTCTACAAAACACTCTGTTTTTCTCAAGAGGTCCTTAGATACAATGCAGACACCCTGATTTCAACTGAAATCATGCATGAAGCATATCAATCACCGGGTAACCTGATCTTAAAATTTAAAGATTGGGACAGCGGAGACGGGTTGATTTTTACAAAAGACAGCCTCTATACAATACAATCAGGTAAAGTGAATAAAGTCCAATATCGTCTTCATGACCTGCTTATTCTAGGCCTTGATGTATACAATATTGAAACAGAGATTACTATAAAGAAATTAAAGAAGCTGAATTATAATCTATCTCTAATATCTTCAGATATATGTATGAACAAGGAGGCTTGGTGTGTCGGAGATAAGGAATCCAACTGCTTTTGGGTAGACAAGAGCAACTTATTGTTTCTGAAAATGCAAGTTCGCGATAAAGAGAGGAGCCGCACTGTTGAGTTTACAGAATACAAAACAATCGGCGGAGCCCCTGTCGCCACCGTTATCAATTTTTACGACACTAATAATAATCTGATTATGCAAGAGAGATATTTCAATGTAAGACCATTTGCAGAGGTAAATCCCGGCATCTTCATTCCCGAAAATTTCCTTAATTCAAAATGGTAATCAGGTATATAGTCATTTTCTCTGCTACACTTTTCACGCTTGTGGCAACCATCTTCATTGTACTGGTTATAATAAGTCCGGGAAAGCCCAAAGCACTCACAGACAATAATAATGAAAACCTGAAAACAAGCATTTCAGAAAAAGTCCGTGTACAGATTGGAGGCATCAGACAAGGTATGTTTATCAGAAGCAAGAATATTGAGAACCCGGTATTGCTTTTTGTACACGGGGGGCCTTGTTTTTCTGAATATTTTCTTGTTGAAAAATACCCTACAGGCTTGGAGGATCACTTTACAGTATGTTACTGGGAACAAAGAGGTTGTGGGATTTCATATACACAAGAGTTATCGTTAGAGAACATAAATCTTGAACAGCTATCAAATGATTTAGTAGATGTTACTAATTATCTGAGAAGAAGATTCAAAAATGAGAAGATTTACATTTTAGCTCATTCCGGAGGGACGTCATTTGCTTTAAAAACTGTTTCTGAAAACCCGGAATTATACAATGCCTACATTGGCGTTGCACAAATTACATCACAAGCAGAATCTGAGAAAATTTCATATCAGTATATGACAGGAGAGTATGCATCAAGAGGGGATTCAGCAAAGCTAAAGGAGTTTAAAAAGTATCCGATTCTTGATGAAGACAATTATTTACCCTCATACTTCGGATCCCTGTTAAGAGATGAGTCAATGCACGAATTGGGAGTCGGGACAATGCGCCGGATGAAATCCGTAATAAGTGGAGTGTTTTTGCCTGTATGGGGTTGCAGGGCATATTCAATTAAGGAAAAATTCAATATTTGGAAATCAAAATTAAAATTTATCAATAAATCAACATTAAAAGAGCAGATTCTGGCCCTTGACTTACCTTCAGAAATAAGCAGAATAGATATCCCCGTCTATTTTTTCAGCGGCAGATACGATATGACTGTTAACAAAGATCTTTCATCCTCGTTTCTGCGAACTTTACAGGCTCCGGTAAAAGGGTTCTACACATTTGAAAAATCTGCTCATAGTCCGATGTTTGAAGAGCCAGAAAGGTTTCTCACGATAATGACAAGAGATGTTCTGAATAACAGAGTCGATCTTGCAGACTAACAATAATTATAATGGAAACAGCGACAATTTACAATAGAAAATCAGACGGGATCCTATACTCTCCTTTCAATCTATCGATTGATGATATGAAAAAACTGATATTGATCAATTTTGAAAAAGATCCTGACGAACTATACAACACATTTGAACTTCAGGAGAGTGCTGACAGAAACGGCGCTTCGAGATTACTAGTCATTGCATACGGGAACGGTTTTACAGATATCTATCATCAACCTCTCTTCCCATTTGCTTCACAGAAGAGTGTACTAAACAACCCGACATTTTTTGAAAGGACGATGGAGGGTGCAAAATTTGAAATAAAGAATAATATCCTTGAGATCTGTTTTAATTTTCAAGATAAAAATGGGAGAGAAATCATTGTCCGTTTAACTGAAACAAAGCTAAACCGGAAAAAACCTTTTTTCTTGCTTGCCCCTATTGGTGCGAATTCCAAAAATCCGGACTCTCTCCCGATATACTCTTTATACAATATGTCATTCACAAAGCAAAAGTATACCGATATTAGTATTAAGATAAATAACAAAATCCACAGACCGGATACTTTTATTTTACCTTTTGAATGGTGTAAAAGTTACTTTACACGGTATTCAGCTGATGTATTTAATGTCGATTGGAATAAAAACCACATGGGTATATTATCAAAAATCACCTTCGACAATAAGGAAATAATTTCTGACAATGGCGTTACATACGAGCTCATTAACAATGAAGGTCATCCTGAAATTAAAGTTATTTCAGCTGCCAATAATGAGCATAAGATTAAGATAGAGTTCATGCCGGCAATACCCGACATTGCATGTTTATCTGATGGAACAAACATTGATGGTGAATTCTCTATAACCACAGACAACTCGTCCGGGTGCATACAGGGTGTATATCATCTTAAAAAGGCGGGGATTGAGACAGATATTGAGATTAATCCTTCAAAAGGCTGGTATCCGAACCAGAAAAGATTTATTATGAACATTCTCTTTTTTGTTGTCTCAATTTTCAAAAAATGGCCAAAAAGCTACATTTGGAAGGCAAAGATATGGAATCAACCATCCGATAAGGTGATAATGAATTCATATTGGGAAAGGAGAAGCCTTTGTGCGCATTACTGAATGAAACTTGTTTTCACTATTTAGCAACATAAATGTAAATAAACTTCGAAAACTTTTGTTATTAAGGAGTTGAAAGTGTATCTTTGAAATATCACTGAAATACACTCAAAACTTATAATGATGAAATTTGCAGCAAATCTTTTGTTGGTTTTCTCCTTATTATTAACCTCTTGCAGTAAAGATCCCGGCAACCCTGACACTCCAGAAAATCCAAATTTAAGTATTTCTGAAACTGATATCTCAGTTTCTGCCTCAGGTTCTGAGACTCGGATTTTCACAGTAACATCTGATGCCGCATGGAATCTCTCTATATCCGATACAAAATCAGCCCCTTCATGGTGTCAGGCATCTCCGATGAACAGCAAGGCGGGAACTACAACTGTTACAGTTACAATTTCCGAACAGAACATATCGTTTGACGACAGGAACGCCTTTATAAAAGTCACATCTGGAGAGAGCAGCAAACTTCTGACAATAACTCAGAAGAAAAAAAATGCAATAATTCTTTCAAAGGATAAGTTTGAGATAGATGGTTCAGGAGGTGAAATCCAGATAGAACTGCAGGCAAATGTTGATTATAGTGTATTAATACCACACGAATACTCCTCATGGATATCGAAAATTGCTTCCAAAACAAAGGGATTGTCATCAAAGAGAGAGATGTTTCAAATAAAGGAAGGAGATATTGAGGGTTCAAGAAACGGAATTATTGTTTTTGCCGGCGAGGAGATAAAGGACACTATTCATATATATCAGACTCAGAAAAACGCACTTATTCTGAATAAAAGAGAATATGAATGTACTTGTGATGAATCAATTCTAGAAGTGGAGCTAAAATCAAATATTGAGTACGGAATAAGTATTCCAACAGAGGCTTCATGGATTAGAAAAATTGACTCAAAAGCGTCAAGGGTTGACAAAATCTCATTTAGTATAGACAAAAATACTGATTATGATTTTCGTAGTGCCAAGATTATAATAAAAGACAAGAATTCCTCTCTTTCTGACACTCTTACTGTCAGACAATCTCAAAAAAACGCGTTTATACTGGGTTCTAACCGTATAGAGAAGCTCTCCTGCTGTGGTGAAAACTTCTCGGTGAGGATAAAGACCAATACCAGTTTCACCTGTGAAATTCCCTCACCGGCATCTCAATGGTTATCCGTTGTAGAGACAAAAGGGTTGAGGGACACCTCCGTCAATTTTAAACTCTCTCCTAATCCGGACTTTGACAGAGAAGCGATGGTCATATTCAAGGGAAACGGTGAAATGAGAGACACTCTATACATTTCTCAGGAAGGAATCAAAAAGTTGCTTATGGATTTCTATGATGCCACTGGCGGAGATAGCTGGAATAATAGGAGTAATTGGGGCAGCTCTCTGCCGATTAATGAGTGGTACGGCGTGGATGTCAGTGGTGACAATAGAATTTATCTGAACCTGTATAAAAACAATCTATCCGGTTATATACCGGAATCACTGAATAGGTTGTCCAACCTCTCATCTCTCAATCTGTTCCAAAACAGTATTAGTGGAGATATGGGCACTCTAATTGACAGTCTCTCAAAAATTCAGGGTATAACACACATAAATCTGAGTTCAAACAAGTTCTCCGGAGAGATATCTTCAAAAATAGGAAGACTCAAAGAACTGACAACGCTTTCTTTGTCGTGGAACACTCTGACAGGACAAATACCACAAGAGATATGTGAATTAAGTAAGCTTACATCACTATTGCTTCACTATAACAATCTTACAGGCAGCATACCTGAAAATTTAGGGCTTTTACCAATATCAAATATTAATCTGAGCTACAATGATCTGAGCGGTCCTATTCCCCACTCATTGCTAAAAATGCAGAATTGGCCCTCTTTCATGCAATATGTAATCAATCAAACCAAATATACAATTCTTCCACCGGCAGAATATGCCAAGATTATCAATTATCAGAATAAAGACTTCAACCTCCAGCCTTTCAATGTGTTTGATGTTATCTCCACATATAAATATACAATTCTTTTCTATTATGATTATGCTTGTTTCTACTCAAATGCATATACTCCGTTTGTTGTTGATCTCGTCAACAAATATCGCAGCAAAGGACTCGGAGCTGTTTCGTATCATTCATGTATACTCTCAGAATACGGGCGTCTTGATAAGATCAAGGAGTATGTCAAGTTGAAGAAAATGGACAAATTCGTCCACCTACTCATAATTGGCAAGTACATTGACGACTATGGATCAACTCAGTGGGACCCACACAATTTTGTAGGCAGCGAAGGAACACCTTCTGTCATGGTTGTCGATAAAGATGGGACACTGGTTCGTGGTTGTTCTGACGATCGGGGATTGTTGTCGGAGTTCATTGCCTCATTGCTGGGAGCTCCAGATAATATGTACGAATCCACAGATTATTCAAAAGACGGAGAGGTCGTGACTCTTCAAAGGGCAACTGTAGGGAAAGGGATAAATTTAGTAATACTGGGAGACGGTTTTGTTGACAAGGATATGAAAACCGGCGGTAAATATGAGAGTTGGGCAAAAGATGCCATGGAGGCATTTTTTAATGTAGAACCGGTGAAAAGCTTTCGTAACAGATATAATGTATTTTGTGTAAAAGCTGTTTCCAAAAATGAGGGAGTAGGAAGCTCATATGAAACAGCCTTCTCAACACAGTATGGAGACGGAACATTTATTCATGGTAATGACGTTAAATGTAAGCAATATGCATTGAAGGTGCCTTCGATAAGCAATATCTTAAATACTACGATAATTACAATTCTTAATGACTCAAAATATGCCGGGACATGTTATATGGATTATAACGACAACTCTTCTATAGCTTATTGTCCTTATGTCGGGTATGAAAAGGGGTACTTTGAACAGGTTATTCAACATGAGGCTGTCGGACATGCTTTCGGGAAGCTTGCCGATGAATATGCTTACGATGGGAGAATAGGAGAGTCACTGGTAAATTCATACAAGAAGAATCAGATGGAAATTAGATGGTGGAGTAATATAGATTTTACAAATGATTCTCAAAAAATTATTTGGAGTGGTTTCCTAAAAGACATTCTTTACTCTGCTACTATAGGTATTTATGAGGGGGGAGCAACATATATGTATGGGGTGTACAGACCTTCCGATAACAGCATCATGCGTCACAATGTGGGAGGGTTCAATGCCCCGTCGAGACTTGAGATATATAGAAGAATAATGGAATTTTCCGGAGATGTTTATTCATATAACAACTTCATCCAATATGATGCCATAAACAGGATAACAACAAAAGCCCCTTTTGCACCACCTGTGCACTTTGTTCCACTTGCTCCTCCTGTTGTTATATATTAACCGGATGATAAGGTATCTTGATAAGGAATGTTGTCCCTACTTCAGGTACAGATTTTAGTTCAATTTTTCCTCCGAGGAGGTCTACAAGTCCCCTTACAATTGAAAGCCCAAGACCTGTTCCCCCGTATAGACGGTTCGGGTGCGGACTAATCTGTACAAATCTCTCAAATACTATATTTTGTTTATCCGGTGGTATGCCCGGTCCTGTATCTTCAATATAAAATGTAAGGAAGTCAGGACTATCTTGTCTGCACCCGAACCTCACATATCCCACATCTGTGAATTTCAGTGAGTTTCCGATAAGGTTGATAAGTATCTGTCTAAGCTTTACTGTATCAGTAATAAATCTATGCTGACATTTTTCACATTCAAGTTTATAGTCAAGTTCTATATGGTCTTTACCCAGCCTTTTCTGTTGAGATTTGAAAATCTCATACAAGTCTCTAAACAACGCCTCCGGGTCACACTCTTCATATTTAACCGGTAGTTGCCCTGATTCTATTTTTGCTATATCCAGGACATCATCTATAATGATAACAAGATTCCGGCATCTTTGGTTAATTATTCCCGTAAAATATTCCAATTTCTCCTTATCGTCAAAGTATTCAGGCAACAAATCACAGAAGCCCATTATGGCATTCATCGGAGTTCGTATCTCATGACTCATATTTTGAAGGAAGGCTGTTTTCAAGCGGTCATTCTCCTCAGCTTTTTGTTTAAGCTTTATAAGTGCCTGATTTTGCTCCTCCAGCTCGGAATTTCTTTGTTTAATAATGTTATCCGCCATCTTTTTCTTCTCCACATACCCCTTCAATAGAAAGTAGAGAAGAAGAGATGTAATTATAACATATACAAAACCTTTGATAACATTGAAGAAAATAAGGTGCTCCTCTGTCTTGGCTATTGCTCCGAAAAATGTATCAGAGAAATAGATCCATGAGATACCAATCAGTAAATAGATAGCAGGAATCTTGTATTCAATCCTTATAGATTTCATGTTCGTCCCTTATTTGTTCAATCTAAGATATGTAAAAAAGAGCAAATTACAAAGTTCTCTCTACCTTAAAATTTATTCCTGCCTTTCTAGCCTGAGAGTGTTGAAACTTTCTCATAATCCTGAATAACTTGCCATCTTTCAGCAATCTTGCTCCGGTCTGATGAAACCAGAATGGAACATCTGCCTCAACACATTGTTGCCTGATGTCAAGTATCCAATTATAGTCACAAATTCCGGCATCATTTCCGGACTCCCCGCCCGCTGAAACCTCCTCGATTTTGCCTGGATCCAGGTATTTTCTGAGATCAATTGCCTCCAGCAAAGGAGCACACACAATCAACTTATGTCTGATTGGAAGTTTTAAATAAAGAGGCAACCGATAGTCCGCCATTGGCTGATTCTCTACAGTACATGCTATAGCAACATTTTCATAACCCTCTCCCCAATCATCCGGCAGAGAGACATAAAACCGGTCAACACGCTTTGTAATTATGAAGAACTTCAAGTCGGACCTTTCCTTTATCATAGCCCAGGCTTCCTTGCGCCATTCATCCGCTCCCTCCACAAAAAAGTCAGATGTAAAGCAGGTGTATACCATCTCCCCTGGTGGAATCCTGTAACTTTTATCCCGTTTCCGTTTAACCGGGAGATTAAAATTAGCAGTTTTAGTTACAACACTACTCACTTTTCCATGCCGTTCATCCTGTCTGTATACATAACAATGCTTACAGCCGGGGCTTATCTTCTGACAACCATGCCATAAATTCCAGGAAACAGACATTATTTTTTGCTTAAATGTACTACATTTTCCGAATTTGGATAATTCACTACTTAAAAACGTCAATATATTGGATAAAAACCAATTGAGATATTATCTTTGTTATTATGAATAGTAATTATGTAGCTGATAAAAGCTTTGAAAAGACAGACTTCAGGACTATAGGACTACCCTCAGGAGAGTATGAGGCTTGCCGTTTTACAGAATGCAATTTTACAGAATGTGATTTTTCAAACTATTCATTTACTGATTGTGAGTTCCTTGATAGCAACCTGAGCCTTGTAAAACTGATCTTTACCGGATTCAGGGATGTCAGATTCATCGGTTGCAAGATGATCGGACTCCATTTTGACCAGTGCAACGATTTCGGACTCTCTTTTTCATTTGATAAATGTGTTCTTGATCAATCCGTTTTCTTCAGAAAAAAGTTAAAGAAGAGCATTTTCAAAAATTGCCAGTTAAAAGAGTGCGACTTTTCTGAATGTGATCTTTCAGGCAGCGTTTTTGAAAACTGCAACTTGTCGGGCTCTATATTTGACAACACAAATCTCGAGATGTGCGACTTCCGGTCAGCCTACAACTTCTCGATTGATCCTGAACAAAACAGAATAAAAAAGGCAAGGTTCTCACATCAGAATATCGAGGGACTTTTAAATAAATATAATTTATTGATAGATAATTAAATATTCAAGTAAATGAAAAACGCAAAACACATCTTAATACTCTTCTTTGTCATACTATTGTCTATAATGATGGTAGCAAGCAGAGTATACACAATTAAGGAAACTCTCACACTTATTGTTTCCTGCTCATTATTTCTATATCTTATCTATATTTTCAGAGCATTTTTCACTCCTGGTCCTTGGGCTTATAATAACAGGTTTTATATTGAAGGTCTTTTTTTATGCATTTTTTGTGTATTTATACCATTGATAACTAAGAAATCTCCGATAACGGCAACACATATAATTTTGGCATTATCTTTAGGAATTGCCGGCGGTATAATATCAGGATATTTTTCTAAATTGGATTACCTTAAGAAATGTGCCCGTATAAAAGTTGATGAATCTGTTCTTAAAGAGGCGAAACTTGAAAGTTGGGCTGTTTTTCTTGATCAGGGAGGAGATATTGAAGGAAGGGTGATTCTTACAGATGGAAAGTTATATTTCGCGCCAATCTTTATTGCAACTCCGATCAGGGAGTATAATCTAGACGATTCTGCCGGCACTTTTAAAGAGATATATAAGTATGGCCTCCCTTTCGGTTTCTCTATCAACAATGATCATTTTAAGATACACTATACCAAACTCTGGATAAAAGCATTAAATAGTATAATTCTCAATAAATAACAAAGGGTCATATGGTTTTTTCAGAATTAGTCAAGACAAGACAAAGTGACAGGAAATATTCAGACAAGCCTGTTGAAAAGGAGATAATATTACAATGTCTGGAGACAACCAGGTTGTCTCCATCTGCAAATAACTCTCAACCATGGAAATTTATTGTCATTGATGAACACAATCTTAAAGAGATGGTTGCATCCGGCGCCTCCGGTCTGGGAATGAACCGGTTTACACACCAGGCACCGGTGATAGTGGCTGTAGTCATTGAAAAGATGAATGGTATGGCCCGTATTGGAAGTGCGTTAAAGAAGAAAGATTATTCATTGATCGATATAGGAATAGCGACGAACCAGTTTTGCCTTCAGGCAGCAGAACTAGGCCTTGGAACATGCATTATAGGGTGGTTTGACGAAAAAAAGGTCAAGAAATTATTAGGCGTAGAGAGGAGAAAACGCGTTCCGCTGTTGATTACGCTCGGTTACTCTGAGGCCAGGAGAAGGGAAAAGAGCAGAAAGGCTTTAGCAGAGATAAGCAGCTGGAATAAATACTAATATGAAAATAGAACATATCGCAATCTGGACTGAGAACCTTGAGCTTCTCAAAGATTTCTATATTAAGCATTTCGGATGCCGTGTCTCTGACAGGTATGAAAACCCCTCAAAACAGTTTGCATCTTACTTTCTGTCATTTGAAGAGGGAGCAAGAATAGAGATTATGACCCGTACCGGCATAAAGAGCAATCCAGAGCCTCCTGTGTCAGGATTAGCCCATTTTGCTATTATGGTTGATTCAAGAGATAGTGTTGATAGCTTCACTTCTCAAGTGCAACTAGACGGTGTAACTATTGCCGGATACCCCCGTGTTACCGGGGACGGATACTATGAAAGTGTGATTCTGGATCCGGACGGCAATCAAATAGAGATAGTTGCAAAATAATCTATAAAGGACCTTTTTTCTAAATTTTTCCCATTTTGTCAATTCAAACATTAATTTATAAGTTTGTAATTGGCAATTTGTGTTATTTCTCATTTTCTGAAATTGACAATGGAAGAATTTATCGCAGGAATCAATAAGAGGGAAGAAAAATCTTGGGGTATCCTTTTTGATTTTTATTATGCTCCATTATGTGCATATGCGGAAAAATTCCTTCGCAATCACGCCCTTGCTGAAGATATAGTTCAAGAGACTCTTATAAAAATATGGACATCTTCCAGTATATTTGACAATAAACGCCATCTCACATTATACCTGTACAAAGCCATATATAATAATTCCATCTGCTATCTCCGCTCTAACAGGGAATCAACAGAAATCAACAGTACCATTGAAAATTGGAGTGATACTGATTTTGCTGCGACTGTCAAAGAAGAGTTGTTCCGCCGTCTCTATGAAGAAATCCAGAAGCTGCCGGAACAAACACGCAGAATAATTTTATTGAGTATAGACGGCAAATCAGGAAAAGAGATTGCGGAATTACTCAAAATCAGCCCCAACACCGTTAAAGGACAGAAATCTAAAGCCTTGGAAGCTCTTAGACGTAATACTAAAAATACCCCTTTAATTTTTCTTCTCTAAAAAGAGAGTTTTTTTTCTCTTTTTTTTCATTTCGGATGAGGTGGTCTAATCCTTTCGGACAGTTTTTTTAGTTTTCTTAATTTATTTTTC
>JAEAMG010000101.1_pt1 | contig 133410 bp, 113 predicted proteins | sample 8958741 | NCBI WGS metagenome assembly JAEAMG01 (sample SAMN16933256, study PRJNA681125) | bioreactor sludge metagenome | isolation source: anaerobic bioreactor treating anionic surfactant - SDBS | place: India: Bengaluru | collected 2019-02-28
AAAGCGCTTTTCAACATGCAGACGTTGTACTGTCATAATATAAGTCCTTTATTTTTCGGCATAATTGCTGCGAGCTATATTTTGGTCATACAGCCTGCAGCCAGGTAGATGGCAACATCATAATGCCATGAGCTGTGAGCGTAAATCACTTATCGAGCAGTGATTGTTAAGCTAAAACTGTCACAAAAAAGATTTTTAAAATAACAGGGACCAGCAGAAGATACCGTAGCAAATCGGAGTGATCGAGAGTAGCTTGTATAAAATGCTTCAGTGCAGTAGGAGATATGCTGTTTTTAGGAATTTATAGAGATATATGCAGAAGAAATGCGAGCGAGGGACCATGCGGTTTAACAGAGTTGCCCTGTAATATTCGGATTTGATCGTCACGCCAATCACAGGACAGTATGCTAAAAGTAAAGGTGATTTTTAGCATCTCGGCGTCTACATGGATAAATGTATCGCGCCCATAGAGTACCGCAAAAATCGTACTTGTGTGTAATCAATTGGTCTAATTTCATTCTTTTGGTTGAAAAACATGCAAACTCTACCAGAGAGAAAGCTGTGACTGATCTTGCTGCTCCGAAAGCTGGTACAGCCCAACGCCAATGAGACGAAACTGAAAATGTTCTGGAATATGCATTTCAATGAGTAGCTGTTGCAGTACCTGTTCCAGTTGTTGCCGATTTTGCAAAGGCTGTTTAAAACTCTTGCTGTGTTGCAAGACCTGAAAATTTTTTAGCTTGAGTTTGGCCGAAACCCCACGTGCACAGAGTTGTTTGCGCTCTAGACTGTTCCAGACCTGATCAATCAGTCGAGGCCAAGCATTCTGGCATTGTATTAAGGTCAGGTCATCATCAAAGGTGGTTTCCTTGGAAATTTGCTGGCGTTCACGTTCAACTTGTACAGGCCGTTCATCAATACCCTGGGCATAGAGAAAAAGTCGTTTGCCATATTTGCCAAAATGCTGAACCAGCACATTTTGCTCAATTTTTTGTAAATCTCCCAGCGTTTGTAATTGCAGCAACTTGAGCTTTTCTTGCATCACTTTTCCCACACCGGGAATTTTTTTTAGCGGTAAATTCTGAATAAAATGCTGCACCTGTGAGGGCTTAATGATACAAATGCCATCCGGTTTGTTCCAGTCTGAAGCAATTTTGGCTAAAAATTTATTGGGTGCTACCCCGGCAGAGGCGGTTAAACCTGTAATTTTGAAAATATCTTCCCGTATTCGCATCGCAACTTCAGTAGCACTTGGAATATTTTGCAGATTTTCTGTGACATCCAGATAAGCTTCATCTAAAGATAAGGGTTCAATCAGCGGCGTGTAACGCTGGAACACCTGATGAATCTGGGCGGAGATGGCACGGTATTTTTCAAAATTGGGTTCAATCACCACTACGTGTGGACAAAGCTTTCGGCCTTGTGCCATCGACATGGCAGAGCGCAATCCAAACTCGCGCGCAGGGTAGGACGCTGCACAAATCACGGCCCTTGGATGATGGGAAGACACGACCACCGGCAAATGCTTTAACTCCGGTCGGTCTTTGAGTTCCACAGATGCAAAAAAGGCATCCATATCGATGTGAATGATTTTTCTCATGCAGTCCCAAACTCTGCCTGTATGCGCTGGGCTTCAGTATCTCATCTTCATGGGTCAGATTGTAGAGCAGGATCAAGTGGATACGACACAGGCTGACTGAGTAAAACCAGACGGGTGTGTTGTTGTTCTGCTGCTTGAATCAGAATTTTGAGGCTTTGCTCGGTGTGATCTGCCAGATAAGGTAAAAATTCCAAAGGCTGATTAATTGGTTTGAAAAAATTATCCCAATGAATGGGTACTACCACTTTAGGTTTTAAGGTTCGCAGAGTTTGATCCAGATAGTTTTGCAGATGACTGATATTGCCATTTTTGAAAATCAGACACTTGACCTGAAGGTTGCAGTAGTAGAACCACGGCAGCCACTCCAACGAGTATGCTGATGCCTACTCCCGCCACTCAAAATCCTTTTTGATTTGCCAAAAATTTCCCGTTTTTATGCAGTTTTATTTTTTTATCGTGATTATATAAATGGAGTTATCTTGTTATTTTTTTTTGTAAAGTTTCCACCTTGTTAAGTGGATAGATTCCATTGCGTTCTAAAAATCGTGTCCAGTCATCCTCATCACCATTAAACACATTTAAGTCGACGGTTTTGTTAATGCCCTTGATGGTACCCTGATTGGTATGCTGCCAGAACAGCCATTTTGGCTTGCCTTTTAAATCGGGTTTGCTGTGATATTCACGGACCCAGAGCGGTGTTTTTGCAAACTCTCCCGCTACAATAATGTTATAGAAAGCTTTGGAAATATAGAAAATCGGTTGTTTGCCATAATGCTGATACAGCCGGTCATGCATGACCTGAATTTCTTTTAGCAGTTGTTCCTTGGTATAGGTATTGATGCAGTTGCTGTCATATTCGAGATCAATTACTGGAGGCAAGGCATTGGCTTTATTGGGTACGGTTTCAATAAAATTTTGCGCCTGAACTTCGCCATCCCTGCATAAACGATAAAAATGATAGGCCCCCACGGTGAAACCATGTTCACGGGCTTGCAGCCAGTAATCCTGAAATTTTCGATCTTTAAAATCACCACCTTCGGTAGCTTTCAGATAAACAAATCGATAGGTTTTGGGTGAAATCTGTTGCCATTGAATGTCGCCCTGATGATGGGATACGTCAAAACCTTTGACTGGATACTCCTGTGCCGAAGCAGGATTATGATGAAACACAAAAACATACAATACGATTGCAACACAGCTCAGCAACAGGCCGATGCAAGAAGCATACAGTTTGTGATGATGGTGCTTGGCAAATCGTTTATTAGACATAGATAATTTAGGCGTGATTTATCAAACACATGATAACGCGATCTGAACATTCAGACCACGTTGTTTGTAATAGCATCTGATTATATCGGGGTGTGACGTGGAATTTGCCAGAAAATGGCTGCGGTAATCAGATTAATGCAGCCGAGGAAAATCAGTGTGGTATGGAAAGCTGTCACGATCTGCTCGCTACCGAAATAGGCGGTAAACAGGTTGACCAAGGTTCCGGCCAAAGCCACGCCGATACTCATCGATACCATCATGATCATTGACAAAAAGCTGTTGCCACTACTGGCATCTTGCTGAGGTAAATCCTTCAGGGTCAGGGTATTCATGGAGACAAACTGCAAAGAATTTAGTATGCCGAAAACAAAGAAATGTAAGGCTCTTAACCAAGTTGGGGTATCCGCCGTAGTGAGGGCAAAACTGGCAATACATGCTCCGACCAATAATGTATTGACCAGTAATACCTGGCGATACCCAAAGCGTTGAATAATCTGGCGAATAATCGGCTTGGAGGCGAGAGAACCCAGTACGGTCGGAATCATCAACAGACCGGTAATAAATGGCTCAAAGCCAAAGGCAACCTGCAACATCAGCGGAATTAAAAAAGGTATCGCGTTGCCGCCTAAGCGGGCAAAGAAATTACCGATAATGCCTATAGCATAAATTTTATTGCTAAATAATGTACTGCGGAACAGCGCATTGTGATGTGTATGGGCATGAATGGCATAGATAATCGCTGCCAAGACACCCGCAAGTACCAGACCTATACTCCACCATAGCGATTGATGGGGGCTGGCAAAATTTTCAATGCCCAGTGAAAGTCCCACCATGGCAATCACCAGCAAGATAAAACCTGAAAAATCAAAAGATTTGACAGCAGGTTCAGTGACGTTCGGCATGGCCTTAAAGGTAATCAGAACCCCTAACAGCCCCATCGGAATATTAATTAAAAAAATCCAGTGCCATGTTGTCACTTCGACCATCCATCCGCCCAAGGTCGGACCAATCAAGGGACCCATCAGACCAGCTAAACTCATCAAGCTCATTGCAGATAAAAACTGTGTACGCGGAATGACCTTGAGCATCGCCAGCCGGCCTACAGGAAGTAACAATGCACCGCCAATGCCCTGAATGACCCGATAAAAGAGCAGCTGGTTTAAACTGCTGGACAGTCCGCAGCCCAGTGATGCCAAGGTAAAAATAATAATGGCCGTAAAGTAGGTATTACGCACACCAAAACGGTCGGCCAGCCATCCGCTTAAAGGAATACAGGCTGCTACCGAAAGCACATAGGCCACCACCACGCTATGCATTTGTAGCGGATCTTCAGCGAGATTGGCTGCCATGGCTGGAATTGCCGTATTGACAATGGTGGTATCCAAACCTTGCATAAAAAAACCGATCGATACCAACAACACTAACAGGCGGAATTCAGGTTGTAGGGCTTGATGCGAAGGAGTGGCGTTCATAAAAATATTAAAGTGATTTTTTACAGAGTTTAAAGCAATCCGTTTAAAGTGGTGTAAGAAAAAGTTGTGCTATCCATTATGGGACAGCACTGTCTGGAGTTCGTTTTTTATGTCCTGGCTTGGACTTAAATGGCAAAGTGTTGTGGTGCATCCAGATTTTTAATGGCATTGAGAATCTGATCGGCATGATTGCAGATAATCAGTTTGGCCCGATGCTGCGGCGGTAAAAAGCCTTCACTGACCGCATGATCCAGCTGGCTCACTAGGGCATCATAAAAGCCATTCACATTATAGAGCATCATCGGTTTCTGGTGCTGATTTAACTGTCCCCAAGTGGCAATTTCCAGAATTTCTTCAAACGTGCCCAAACCCCCGGGTAAAGCGACAAAAGCACTGGCACGCTCAGCCATCATGGCCTTGCGTTCATGCATGCTGTGTACAATGTGTAATTCGGTCAGCTGATGATGCGCAATTTCATAATCCAGCATAAATTCAGGAATCACCCCGACGGTTTCACCGCCACGTTGTCTGACGGCATCAGCCACTTGCCCCATAAGGCCTATACTTGCGCCACCATAGACCATGCCGAAACCTAGATCCGCCAGTGCCTGAGCCAAAGCTACGGCTTTTTCCTGATAAATTGGCTTATTGCCTGAACGTGAACCACAGTAGAGTGCAATTAAAGGTTGAGTTGTTTTGGGAGTAGGATTGTTATGTTTGGGAGTCATTTTTAATACACTGTTCATCATTATATTTTTACCATAGCATTTTATTTTTTCAGTCTCTAGCTTAACTGTTAAATATGACAGGTCGTGATCAGCCTTATACTGACTTTGCAAAGATTTGTTGAAATTGGGTGAGCTAAAAACAGCGCAATGAGGAAAAGAGGATGAATTTCTACTTCATCTTGCTATACTAAAAATCTGTTTTCCAACAAATGAATTAACATGGGTAGTGGTTGTCCTCGCTCTGAACACTTCAATGCTTCTGAAAAAAATATACAGCATGCTGTTCATCGCATATTCAGCGATTTTAATATGAACCTTCTAAAATCAGTCCCTCATCATCCTGCACAGGAGAATATCCAATGATCTTGGAATGGATGTCAGATCCATCAGCATGGATTGGACTGGCAACTTTAGTGGTTCTAGAAATTGTACTGGGTATCGACAACCTGGTTTTTATTGCCATTTTGGCGGAAAAATTGCCCCCAGAACAGCGTAATGCAGGCCGTATCGTCGGCTTGATTATGGCTTTGTGTATGCGGTTGATTTTACTTGCATCTATTGCCTGGGTGGTGACCTTGACCCAGCCACTGTTCCATGTTCTGGATCATCCTTTTTCCGGCCGTGACCTGATTCTGCTGTTTGGTGGCGTATTCCTGCTGTTTAAAGGCACCATGGAATTACATGAGCGTATAGAAGGTGCTCAACCGCAGAAAGAAGAAAACCCGGTGCATGCCGCATTCTGGATGGTGATCGTTCAGATTGTGGTACTGGATGCCGTATTCTCTCTGGATAGCGTGATTACCGCAGTCGGCATGGTCAAAGACCTGTCGGTGATGATGATTGCGGTGGTGATTGCAGTCGGAATCATGCTGTGGGCATCTAAACCTCTGATGACCTTTGTCAACAGACACCCGACTGTGGTGATACTGTGCCTCGGCTTCCTGATGATGATCGGCTTTTCACTGATTGTTGAAGGCTTCGGTTTTCATATTCCTAAAGGCTATTTATATGCGGCGATTGGTTTCTCTGTGGTGGTGGAATTTATCAACCAGACCATGCGCCGTAATCAGGAGCGCATGGTGACCACGACGGACCTGCGTTACCGTACTGCTTCTGCCGTTATGCGTATGCTCGGGGGTAAAAGTGAATCGCAAAACAATGAAGCTGAAGATGTGCTGGCGACCCGTGCCTTTGCCGATGAAGTCTTTAATGAAGAGAACGGGGTTTACCACAGTGTGCTGGTGCAAGGTGTGCTGGGGCTGTCGGAACGGCCAGTGAAATCGGTGATGACGCCGCGTCCGGAACTGGAATGGATTGATCTGGATGAAGATGAAGCCTCCATCAAAGAACAGTTATTAAGCATGACCCATTCACGTTTGATTGTGGCACATGGTGAACTGGACAATATTGCCGGTATAGTGCTGACCCATAAAGTCATGAACGACTATATCGAAACCGGAAAACTGAATTTTGAAGCGCATTTACGCGAGCCGGTGATTGTACATGAAAATGCCCAGGTGTTGATGGTAATGGAACAGTTGCGTCAGGCACCGCTGCAAATGGCGATTGTACTGAATGAATACGGTTCGATTGAAGGGCTTGCTACCCCGATTGATGTGCTTGAAGCGATTGCCGGTGAATTCCCTGATGAAGATGAATTTGAAACAGCTGCAGAAAGTCTGGAAGACGGGACTTTAATCCTGGAAGGTTCTACCGATATTCGTCATGTTTCCTTGTTGTTAAACCGTGATCTGGTAGATGAGTCTGAACAGTATTCAACCTTGTCCGGTTATATCCTGTTCCATCTGGGGCGTTTGCCGGAAAGTGGTGCCAAATTGCAGGCAGATAAACATATTTTTGAAGTGGTGACGATGAATGGCCATAAAATTGATAAGGTTCATATCATCCCGCTCAATCAAAATCAGACAGAAGATTAATTTCATCCTGCACAGATGATCTTTATTGAGATTGAATTAAAATAGCCCGCATTGTCGGGCTATTTGATTATGAGGGTCTGTTGACATTTCATAAATGGCTTGCGTTGTAGGCTAAAATTGATCAGACAAGGAATGAAATGCAAAGAATGGTGGTTCCATTTTTAAATTTCATAACGAAGTCTGGGATAATTTTAGCCACAACCCTTCGGGACTAGAGTATTTTTTGACGCTACGTCGTTGTGAACTACGCATTTAGAATGACTAAATTTTGTAGTTCACGCCTTGTATCCTCTAAAAAATACTCGTAGTCGCAAACATAGACGAAGTGTTAACAGACCCTAATCTAAGTTGGAAAAAATTGATGTCAGAAAGCAATTGTCCATGTGGACAGGGGAATTATGCCCATTGTTGCCAACCCTTACATTTGGGTCAGGCCAAAGCACACACTGCAGAGCAATTGATGCGTTCGCGTTATAGTGCCTTTGCCAAGCATGAAATTGACTATATTGTGAAAACTACCGTATTAGGCCAGCAACAGGCGCTGGATGTGGCTGCGATTCGTGACTGGAGCAAGGCCAATCATTGGCTCAAGCTGGAGGTGGTGCAGGCTCAGGAAAAACTGGACAAGCACCATGCCCAGGTTGAATTTAAGGCGCATTATCATGATGGTCAGCAAGCACAGGTTCATCATGAAATTTCCCATTTTGTAAAGCATGAAGGCGCATGGTATTTCCTTGATCCGACAACCACAATGAACATTACGATGAAACAGCCGTGTATTTGCGGTTCAGGGAAAAAATTTAAGCAATGTTGTGCACAATATCTGTAATTTTCCGCTAAATTTGCCTTAGAATAGCGCGCATCAATTACCCTCAGGGGAATCAGGGCAATGTTGCTATTGGTCATCTATATTATCGCAATTACGGCTGAAGCCATGACAGGGGCACTGTCGGCAGGTCGGCGCAGTATGGACTGGTTTGGGGTAACGCTGATTGCCTGCGTGACTGCACTGGGTGGTGGCTCGGTTCGCGATGTACTGCTTGGGCACTATCCGCTGACCTGGGTGAAGCATCCGGAATATCTGGTGTTGACCTGTTGTGCAGCCTTTGTCACCATTCTGATAGCCAAATGGATGCGCCATTTACGTTCCATCTTCCTGATTCTCGATGCCCTGGGTTTAATCGGTTTTACTATTATTGGCTGCCAAATTGCCTTGCAGATGGGGCATGGTTTTGTGGTTTCCGCGGTTGCCGGTGTGTTGACTGGAGTTTCCGGCGGTATTCTGCGCGATATTCTGTGTAATGATGTACCCTTGGTATTCCGCCGTGAATTGTATGCCAGTATTTCTTTTGTCTCCGTGATCTGTTACTGGATTTGTCAGGATATCGGTTTCTCTCTGGAAATCACTGTTATTTCCACCTTAATCTTCGGTTTCTCTTTACGCTGCATCGCTATCTATTTTGGTCTGGAAATGCCGAAATTTATTTATAAAGATGACGACGACCAGTCCGCATCCTCCAAAGATGCTTCCTAGAATATTGCCTTAATATGAGGAATGACCGACGAAATGAGCGGTCATCATCTGCAAATTGGCGTATAAAAATTAATACAATTATAAATCCTGTTGGGAAAGCAGCATGCATTCTTTCACCAAATCAGAGCTCTTGTTATGGATTTAGTCTCACGTATACAACGTTTACCGATTGGTAAGTTTCACTATACCTTGCTATGGGTGATTGGTCTGGGCTGGATGTTTGATGCCATGGATACCGGATTGATTTCCTTTATTCTGGCCAAAATGGCGGAAGACTGGGCCATGACGCCGGATGATAAAAGCTGGGTGGTTTCCATTGGTTTTATTGGAATGGCCATTGGGGCAGTGTGTTCGGGAGCTCTTGCCGATCGCTGGGGGCGTAAAACGGTTTTTGCTTCAACCCTGGTGATTTATAGCCTGGCAACCGCGGCTTGTGCCTTTGCACCGAACCTGAGCTGGCTGCTGGTGTTCCGTTTTATTGTCGGGCTTGGACTGGGTGGTCAGCTACCGGTGGCTGTGACGCTGGTGAGTGAGTATATTCCTGCCCATGTCCGTGGCCGCTTTATTGTGCTGCTGGAAAGTTTCTGGGGTTTGGGCTGGTTGGTGGCAGCATTGGTTTCGCGGTTTGTGATTCCAGATTTTGGCTGGCATGCTGCTTTTCTGATTGGCGGGATTCCTGCACTGTATGCCATTGTGATCTGGAAAATGGTACCGGAATCCGTACCGTACTTAATTAACCGCGGTCGACATAAAGAAGCGCATGCTTTGGTAAAAAAAATTGAAGCGCAATGTGGCGTGGAAGTGATTGAAATTTTTGAAGTTAAACCGGTGGCCGAAAAGTATGACATTAGCTTCTCTCAACTCTGGTCTGGCATTTTTGCCCGCCGTACCCTGATGCTGTGGCTGATCTGGTTTGGTATTGTGTTTTCCTACTACGGTATTTTTACCTGGCTGCCAAGTTTGCTGGTCAAAGAAGGCTATACCATTGTGAAGTCTTTTGAGTACGTACTGGTGATGATTCTGGCCCAGTTGCCGGGTTATATTGCCGCGGCATGGCTGGTGGAAAAACTGGGACGTAAGGCAACATTGGCCGGTTTCATTGCCATGTGTGCGGTCTCTGCTTATTTCTTTGGTCAAGCGGACAATGTGACCCAGATTGTGCTGTGGGGCTGTTTGATGTCCTTCTTTAACCTGGGCGCTTGGGGCGTTTTATACACTTATACCCCAGAACAGTATCCAGCCAATATCCGTGCCTTCGGTTCGGGCTGGGCCGGAGCGATTGGCCGTATTGGTGGTATTTTCGCGCCATTTGCTGTCACCCATATAATGGTGCTCGACCATGGTTTCAGCTATGTCTTTATGATGTTTACCGCCGTTTTAATTGCCGTAGCACTGATTATCCTGCTGCTGGGTGAAGAAACCAAAGGTAAAACTTTAGAGTCGATTGGTTTATAAAATTGCTGATTTTTGGCTTGATTGGCCCTTATAAAATGGATATTTTTAGTCCATAAGACACAATTTGTCGCAGAGTGTGGGTTACTGCCCTTGTGTAGTCCGCAGCTGCGACATAGCATAACAACGTAGATACAAAAACGAATTATTTAGGATTTCACGCTTTTATGACCAGCCTTGTGCATCATGCGACAGAAAATCGTTCCGTAGCCGAATTTACTGAACAAGCTTACCTTAACTATGCCATGTACGTGATTATGGACCGTGCATTGCCGCATATCAGTGACGGTTTAAAACCGGTACAGCGCCGTATTGTCTATGCCATGAGTGAATTGGGCTTAAAGCATAGCGGTAAACCGAAAAAATCGGCTCGTACCGTGGGTGATGTGCTGGGTAAATACCATCCGCATGGTGACTCTGCCTGTTATGAAGCGATGGTACTGATGGCACAGCCATTCAGTTACCGTTATCCTTTTATTGAAGGTCAAGGTAACTGGGGTTCACCCGATGATCCGAAATCTTTTGCAGCAATGCGTTATACCGAAGCCAAACTTTCGCTTTATAGTGAAGTACTGTTGGCTGAATTGGGTCAAGGCACCTGTGATTGGCAGGACAACTTTGATGGTTCAATGAAAGAGCCGGTGAATTTGCCAGCGCGTGTACCGAACATCTTATTGAACGGAACCACAGGCATTGCTGTGGGGATGGCGACCGATATTCCACCGCATAACTTGCGTGAAGTGATTAAAGGCACCATCGCGCTGATCCGTAATCCAAATTTAAGCGATGAAAAAGTGGCGGAATATATTCCGGCACCCGATTTACCGACCAAAGCCGAAATTATCACTGCACCTGAAGAACTGCTCAAACTGCAAACCACAGGACGTGGCAGTTACCGTATGCGTGCGGTCTATAAAATAGAAAAAAATGAAATCGTGATTACCGACTTGCCGTATCAGGTGTCGGGTTCTAAAGTGATTACCCAGATTGCCGATCAGATGCAGGCGAAAAAATTGCCTTTGGTCAGTGACCTGCGTGACGAATCGGATCATCAAAATCCAACCCGTCTGGTGATTGTATTACGTTCTAACCGGATTGATGCCGAAGCAGTGATGAGTCACTTATTTGCAACGACTGATCTGGAATCCAGCTATCGCGTCAACATGAACATGATTGGTGCCGATGGCCGTCCACAAGTGAAATCGATTCGCCGCATTTTGCTGGAATGGATCGAGATTCGTAAGAATACGGTAACGCGCCGCCTGCAATACCATTTAAATAAAATTGAAAAACGTCTGCATATCCTTGCCGGCTTGATTATTGCCTACTTAAATATTGATGAAGTGATTCGCATTATTCGCGAAGAAGATCAGCCCAAACCGGTGCTGATGTCCCATTTCAATATTGATGAAATTCAGGCCGAAGCTATTTTGGAACTCAAGTTACGTCACTTGGCACGTCTTGAAGAAATGGAAATGCGCCGTGAACAGGATGAACTGGAAGCGCGTGCGGCCATTATCCGCGAGCAGCTGGCCAATCCTGAATCTTTAAAAGCATTGATTATTAATGAACTGAAAGAAGATGCGAAAAAGTTTGGTGATGACCGCCGTTCGCCTATTGTACGCCGCGCCGAAGCATTGGCCATTAATGAACAGGACATGTTGCCAGCCGATCCTGTGACTGTGGTGTTGTCTGAGGCGGGCTGGATCCGTTCAGCTAAAGGCCATGAGGTCGATGCCGAAAATCTGAATTTCCGGGCCGGTGACCAATATTTAAGCCATGCTCAAGGTAAATCCAATCAACGGGTCTATATACTGGACGATACCGGTCGTAGTTATGCACTGGCTATTAACACTTTACCTTCGGCGCGTGGTTTGGGTGAACCTTTAAGTTCCAAACTTGCACCCGCCAGTGGGGTAGGTTTTATTCAAGTATTTATTGCCGAGGATGAAGCTGAAATTTTGGCCTTAAGTTCCAAAGGTTATGGCTTTAAAACCCAGGCGAAACAACTGGATACCAATGCCAAGGCAGGGAAGTCCTTTCTGACTGTGCCTGAAGATGGCAAAGCGATGCCACTGCAAGCAATAGAACAGGCGACTCATGTGGCCTTACTCAGTTCAGCAGGCCGTATGCTGGTTGTCGATTTGTCAGAATTACCAAGCTTGAACAAAGGTAAAGGTAATAAATTGATACAACTCGAGGCGAAAGATCAAATTGTATCTATGACAATGTTGAATTTAGATGAAATAATTCAAGTAGTTGCTGGACAGCAACAATTAAAATTAAAAGGTGATGATCTGCAAAAGTATATCGGTAAGCGAGGCACTAAAGGTCAACTCTTACCACGAGGATATCAAAAAGCAAATAGACTGTTCATTCAAAGATAAAACTAGCATCCCAGATATGAAATAGGCTATATATGGTGTAATTCGTGCAAATGGATGCTTTGTTGAACAATACAAAAGGAAAAAACCAGGTTCAGCAAAGAAAAAAATAGTTTAAAAACTAAGGATTAAGATTGGAGTGATAGGCATTATGGAAAAGATTTGGTTCGCTGAATACCAAAAGACAGGGATTCCAGAAACTGTAGAATTACCGGCTGAAAATACCTCATTGGTTGATGTGTTTGAACGTAATTTCCAGAAATTTGGCTCACGTGACGCCTTTATTTTTATGGATAAAGTTCTCTCTTTTAATGAGTTGGAAGAAGCAAGCCGTAAATTTGCAACATATTTACAAAGTTTAGGTTTGGCAAAGGGTACACGTGTGGCGGTGATGATGCCAAACGTGCTTCAATATCCTGTTGTCGCATTGGGGATTTTCCGCGCAGGTTTAGTGCTTGTAAACGTAAACCCGCTTTATACTTCTCGTGAACTTGAGCATCAGTTAAATGACTCCGGTTCTGAAGTGCTGGTCATTATTGAAAACTTTGCAACGGTTTACCAGGCAATTATTGGTAAAACCCCTGTGAAGCATGTGGTAGTGGCTTCTGTGGGTGATATGTTGGGTGCCTTAAAAGGTACATTGGTCAACTTTGTTTTACGTTCAGTGCGTAAGCAAATTCCGGCTTGGAATATTCCAGGACATATCCGTTTTAATGCAGCAATGTCTAAAGTCAGCGCAAGCAATTATAAGCGTCCAAACCTGACGCTCAGTGATACAGCCGTACTTCAATATACCGGTGGTACTACGGGTGTTTCTAAAGGGGCTGAACTGACTCACCGTAACCTGGTTGCAAACATGTTGCAGTGCGACGGTATTTTCCAAAGTAAATTTGGTGCTCAAGATGGGCAACCGGATGACCGTATTTTCTGTGCTTTGCCACTCTATCACATCTTTGCCTTCATGGTCTGTGCGCTGTACGGCATGTATAAAGGTCAGGCGAATGTGCTTATACCAAACCCGCGTGACTTACCTGCGGTAATGAAAGAATTGCGTAAATATCAGCCATCATTCTTCCCGGCAGTAAATACCTTGTTTAATGCCTTGGTGAACAATGAAGAATTTAGACAGCTGGACCATAGCAAACTGAAAATGGCGATGGGTGGCGGTATGGCAGTCCTGCCTTCTACTGCTGAAGCATGGAAGAAAATTACTGGCACCAATATTATTGAAGGTTACGGTTTATCTGAAACTTCACCGGTTGCAACAGCCAATCCACCGCAATCCACTGAATTTAGCGGTACCATTGGTATTCCATTACCGTTGACTGAAGTTGCAATTTTGGATGATGATGGTAATGAAGTGCCGCTTGGCGAACAGGGTGAAATCTCGATTCGTGGTCCACAAGTCATGAAAGGCTATTGGAACCGTCCAGATGAAACTGAAAAAGTGATGATCAACGGTTTCTTCCGTACCGGTGATATTGGGATCATGGATGATCGTGGTTATATCAAGATTGTAGATCGCAAGAAAGACATGATTCTGGTGTCGGGCTTCAACGTTTATCCTTCAGAAATTGAAGAAGTAATTTCTACGCATCCTAAAGTATTGGAAGTTGCTGCGATTGGTGTGCCTGATGAAAAATCAGGTGAAGTGCCTAAACTGTTTGTGGTGAAGAAAGATCCGTCACTCACCACAGAAGAAGTGCTTGCTTTCGCTAAAGAGAACTTAACAGGCTACAAACGCCCACGTTATGTTGAATTTATAGATGAATTACCAAAGTCCAACGTAGGTAAAATCTTACGTAAAGACTTGCGTAAAACTGCATAAATGCTGCAATAAAAAAAGCGCCGTGATCGGCGCTTTTATATTTGGGCTTTTTAATCTTTTAACATCCATCGATCAATATAGGGACGTGCTATCCCAGTAATCCATAGAAAGGTCGTGATGCTACCGAATTGATAGATGTATCGCTGTAAATCAAATGCACCAAAGCTATATAAATTATCGAGCAAACAGTAGAGTGCAACGACTGTCGTCCAGATCCAAAGGGCTTGGCGTTTAATCCCGATCATCCAAAGTGCAAGAATAGAAATAACAATGGTAAAAATAAGAGAAAGCCTGTTGAAATTGGCACACACGACTGAAAGTAAAAATCCTGTAATAGGCAATACGATTTTGAGTACCCGATCCACTTTAAGTTGATGCTGGCGCTGCTTTTCGAGTACATCAAACATTTTTTCCTGATCAGGAGTGATCATTATGGATCCTTATTGCTCGTTTATAAAAACGCTATAATTTACAAAAAATATTGTGAAAACACCATGCTATGATAGGCAGCATAAAATTTTAATGAGAAAAATGAGATGCAAAGCATTAGCGGAATAATCTATCTCATCTTAATCGCATGTTTATTGCCCTATGTTTTTACTGCAATTGCAAAAAAAATAGCCGGTTTTAAAGCAAGAGATAACCAGAACCCGCGCGAATTTTTGGCTAAAACCACAGGTTTGGCCGCCCGTGCCAATGCGGTACAACAAAACAGTTTTGAAAGTTTACCTTTATTTATTGCCTCCATTTTAATGGCAGAATATATGGTGATTTCTCAAACCGTAATCATGACTTTTGGTATTGCCTATATTTTACTCCGTATTTTTTATGGAATCTGCTATTTAGCTAATTGGGCTACTTTGCGTTCTATTATCTGGATCCTGTCCTTGCTTTGTCCGATTTGTCTGTTGCTACTGGTCATTAAATTAACCACATAAGGCCTGAGAAGGTGGAAATATATATTTTCACCCAGCAGATGTATAATCGAAAAGTTATTTAATACGCAAAAACCGTTATAATCGTCGCGGTTTAAAAAAGATTTAACTTGTTAAAGAGTGATGCTATGAGCTACAGCAATATCCCAGCGGGTAAAGATGCACCAAACGACATCTATGTAATTATTGAAATTCCTGCAAATGCAGCACCAATCAAATACGAAATCGACAAAGATTCTGATGCATTATTTGTAGACCGTTTCATGGGTACTGCAATGTTCTACCCGGCAAACTATGGTTATGTGCCAAACACATTGTCACTTGATGGTGACCCACTTGACGTATTGGTTGTGACTCCACACCCAGTTGAACCAGGTTCAGTGATTCGTTGCCGTCCTGTAGGTAAATTGAACATGGAAGATGATGGTGGTGTTGATGCGAAACTGGTTGCAGTACCGCACGACAAATTAACACCGATCTATAAAGACGTTCAGGAATATACAGATCTTCCTCCATTGTTGATCAGCCAAATCGAACATTTCTTCCAGCACTACAAAGACTTAGAACCAGGTAAATGGGTTAAGTTAAGTGGTTGGGAAGGTGCTGATGTTGCTAAACAAGAAGTACTGAGCTCAATTGCAGCTTATGCAGAAGCAAATAAATAATTGCTTTTTCAATTTAAGTCTTTAAAGACTTAAATAAAAAACCTGCACATTGTGCAGGTTTTTTATGACTTGAAATTCGAGTGAATTAGAATAATTTCACAGGAATATCCAAGAAAATACGCCATTCGTTGGTATCACCAATATAGTTGCTTTGATAATCATTGCTTGCACGGTAGTAAGAATTACGTAGGCGAAGGCTAGCATCTTTAGCAAAACCGCTTTGAACGGTATACTTCACCTGGTTAAAGAATTCACGTTCTTGAGCATTGTCACTGATCATTGTTCCTTTATTATCAGTTGCTTTGATATCCCAACCGTAAACGAACGCTGATGTCCAGGTTAAACCAGGAACATTCATTGCACCAAAGTCATAAGTATATTGAATTTGCGCTGATTTTTCGTCATTACCAATAAAGTCTGACAGATAAGAGTTTGGCATGTAAATGGTTTGATGACCATCACCCACACCTCGACCTAAACCATAGTCATAACCAGTATTGCCTGAGTTTTGCTGGTAAGCCAACATGACATTATGCGGACCTTTGTTATAAGTACCAGAAACTGCCCAAATTGAGTTTTGGTAATCACCATCAGCCGGACCAATGAATGAATATAAGTTGCTATTGGCGCCACGATCCCATTCAGTATGATAGCCACTGAAGTCATAAGTGAGTGAACTGTTGTTGGCAAGACTTTGCTTAAAGTTTACATTGGCATAATGGCGTTCTAATTTATCTTTAATGTCTACACCGTAGTATGCAGTATTTAAAGCATCATTCACTTTATATTTAGCACCCCAAACCACTGCACGGTCTAGTTCATTACCATCTGAATTGATCTGGTCTGAATACTGGTTTTTAGTGAATTTACCTGCGGTTAGTTCCAGACCTTTAATTTCACGGCTAGTTGCAAGTACACCTTCAAAGTATTCAGGAACCATGCGGGCAGTATTGCTGGCCAATACCGGTAAGTCTAAAACTTGCGTACCGTATTCAACAGTTGTATTGGAAAAACGTGCTTTGACACTTGCGCCGCCACGAGCCCAATGGTCATAAGCGTCCCCATTTGGATTTTCTGCAGTCGGTGCATGCTTAGGAATCATGCCATTATTCGCATTTTTGTTTTCGCCCAGTTTAAATGAAGCATCACCTACCGCATTTACACCAAAACCTACCACACCCTGGGTGAAACCAGACTCGAGTTTGACGATAGCAGATTGTGCAGCAGAGCTTTGATCTTTCTTGCCAGGTGCTTTTTTATCACGATTGATATAACCGGTGCGGAACAATACAGAACCTTCAGCATCTTCAACAAAGCCTTTAGATTCGCTTTGTTCACTGGCATAGGCAGTTGAAATTAAGGCAGCTTGAATTAAAACTGCTAAGGTGAGTTTTTGAGCTTTTTGCATTGGGAGAGAGCCTTATACAAAATGGGAGAAGAAATTGGCAGAATTGTATACATAATGTATCGCAAAAAAAGCTTTTTTTAATACATTTTATTTAATTAAAGTTATAACCTGTTTAAATATAAATTATACTTTTTGGTTAACAAAATATTAAAAAATTATTATTTTTGTAAATTTTTTTACAAAACAATATGATATTTTAACTCTAAATAAATTCTGGGCTAATGCCGATGCCTCATTAAAAATTGATAGGGAGTTGTGGTTTTGAAAAATTCTATTTTAGCGTCCTAAATTTTGATATCAGGCCTAAACTATGGCTTTTATCAACCAGTGATATCAGCAGAAACACCTCTCTATAATGATTTAATTTTTTAAAAAGTAGCAAAATCAGCTGACTTTTGGCTGAAGTAATCAGACATTCTGGTCAAAAAATTAGGCTTACATGTCGATTTTTTTTGTTTAAGAAATATGCTTTAAAATGATCAAAAAATTGACCAAAAATTATAGATAAAGTTTTAATTATTGTTGTTCAGTTTATCATTTGGTAAAATATTAATCATTCCATAGTCGGAATAAATTCTGCTAGGTCCAGATAAAATTGTATTATTTTTTGCGCGCAATGAGTCCTGATTTATATGAGTTGAAAATATGATCTGATCATCAGCAAAAAAAGTCCATGCGATGCTTTTGTGCATAAAATGTGGGCAGTGAGATAAAAATAATGATCTTTTTTAGCTATCAGTAGGGCATAGGTACATAAAAGCTGATTCATCCTTGGTTTCGCAGTTCTTGGCCAGTCTATGTCAGGACTTTTGAATAATCGTCTGCAGATCAAGATGAAGGTTTTAAACAGAACTTTGCAGGAGCTGCTCATGCTCCCGACATTTACTGCAATGCGTGCTTAATATGTCAGTAAGTCAAACATGGCCAATATTGTTTGATTAAAACTTGAGAAGGTAGCAGCTGATTTTGATCCAGATTTTTGAGTCGGTGGATTGGGGTTTTAACTGGCCGATTTTAGTCAGAGAAGGAGTGAGATACATAAACAAGCATACAGTGAATATTTTTTGTGCACTTTTTCTAGGCATTTTTAGCTCTACCGGAAAAAATAGTCTCAAAATAAGGCAGGTTGTAAATAAATATTTAAGCTGTATTAGCATGCACACCATCTAAAAGAGAGAAAGCTGTCAATCTTGTGAAACTCGAAAAATGACTAGGTTTTGTTTTTATTTTTAAATAATAAATTTATAAATATCAATATATTAATATATTATTGGCGATTTACTGGCTAAAAATTACTGTGTTGTTTTTTAAACTGGCATAGCAATTGCTGATATCTCTTGAATCCATAAAAATCTGTCGGGGATCTATAAAATGCTTAAAAAATTATTTGCTGTGACCACTTTAGCTACTATGTCAGGTGCTGTATTTGCTGCAGATGCTCCTGCCTTACCTTTTGGCCTGTCTTTTAGTGGTAGTGCAGCCGTCACTACAGACTATCGTTTCCGTGGTGTGACTCAAACGGAAAATGATCCAGCCGTACAAGCAGGATTTACGTTAGCTCATGCTTCAGGGTTATATTTTGGCTTGTGGGGTTCCAATGTGAATTTTGGCAGCGGCACACCTAGCCTGGAACTGGATCCATCGCTTGGCTATGCCACCACGCTTGAAGCTTTCAGCAGCAAACCGACAGTAGATGTTGGGGTGGTGTACTATAATTATCCAAGTGCCAGCGATCTGAACTGGGCAGAATTATATGGCAAATTAGGCTTCAAGAGTGTGATTGCGGAAGGTGATAGCATTTTAACCAATCTCAATTATACCAATGACTATGCCGGTGCAGATGCAGACAGCTGGAATGTGAATGTGGGTTATTCAGTTCCATTTGGTTCATCAGGTTTTGGTGGGGTTGCTGCTGTAGGCTATACCGTTGTGGATGAAGACAAATATAGCTTTTATGATGGTGATGATAATTATGTAGACTGGAAAGTGGGGGTAACGTATGGCTTTAAATCCATTTCAGGTGCCAGTGCTGAACTGGCAGCTGTAGGAACCAATACCGATACCGATGGTTTATCGGATGTCGCAGAACGTGCGGTGGATACCGGTGCAGTATTTACCCTTACCAAAACATTCTAATTGTAATTTCAAAGCATTAAAAACCTCCAAAGCATGACTTTGGAGGTTTTTTTATAGGTCAGGATCTGATGTGCAGGCTGTTGCAGAAAATGCAGCGCGGATCAGCACAATTCATGCCGTGTTATGACGATCCAGGTAAAAAAAGGCTAGCCAAGGTATTGGCAATCAGGTATTCGCCATCATTTGAACCGGACTGACCTTTAAATGTCTGTTTAATCATTTGGCCCATCTGTATGGCATCGACAAGACTTTCAGGATGACGAATAAAGTTTCGCATCTAGTATTAACCCTGTTGTGCCCGATAGGACAACGCTTCAGTTAAATGCTGGCTTTGAATGTCAGTATGTTGGGTTAAATCGGCAATGCTTCGCGCGACACGTAATACCCGGTGGTAGGCGCGGGCAGACAAGTTTAAGCGTTGTTGGGCCATTTCCAGCATTTTTTGTGCCTGTGTATCGAGAGCTGCGAACTGTTCCAGCTGTTTGGGACTTAAAGCATGATTCAGGCATTGTTGTCGCTGGATTTGTAAATTATAGGCCTGAATTACCCGTTCCCGAACCGTGTGTGAGTTTTCAACTGGTGTAGTCGCCTGTAATTCATGGGCTTGTAAAGGCGGCACATCAATATGCAGGTCAATCCGGTCCAGAAGAGGGCCTGAAATCCGGTTTTGATAACGTTTAATCGCATCTGGGGAACATTGGCAGCGGATATCCTGATTAAAAGCATAACCACAAGGGCAGGGATTCATTGCGGCAATGAGTTGAAAGTTGGCCGGGAAGGTAATTTGCCTGGAGGCACGGGAAATCACTATTTCCTTGGATTCGAGCGGTTGTCTTAAGACTTCCAAGACCTTGCGATCAAATTCAGGCAGCTCATCTAAAAATAATACGCCCAAATGAGCCAGCGTAATTTCCCCCGGTTTGGGATGTGAACCCCCACCCACTAAAGCAATTGCGGAAGCGGTATGATGTGGCGCACGAAAAGGGCGCTGCCCAAAGGGATGTGAGCTATTGGCAACCGAATAAATACTGGCTACTTCCAGATTCTCCTGCATGTCCAGAGGAGGTAAAATACTGGCCAATCGTGAAGCCAACAGTGTTTTCCCTGTACCGGGCGGGCCTTTAAACAATAGTGAATGTCCACCAGCGGCAGCAATTTCCAAAGCCCGTCGCGGGCGCAATTGACCTTTGATATCGGCTAAATCAAATTTATACTGATTGATTGGATTGCTGCTAGGAGCTTGATATTGCTGAAGCGGATGTTGTCTGGATAAATGTTCACAGACATCTTTTAGATGGTGGGCAGCAAATACTTCAAAATTGGGCAGTTGCGAAGCATCTTGGGCATTCTGCTGCGGCAGAATCAGTTGATGTCCAGACTGCTGGCAGGCAATGGCAATGCTTAAAATACCGCTGATGGGACGAAGTTGACCATCCAGGGCCAGTTCACCAATAAATTCCAGCTGATCTGTCGCATTTTCAGGTAGTTGGCCTGAAGCGATTAAAATCCCCAAAGCAATGGGTAAATCCAGTCGCGAGCCATCTTTGGGTAAGTCTGCAGGCGCTAAATTGATGGTGAGACGTTTGGTGGGGAATTGGAAACCACTATTAATAATGGCAGAACGTACCCGGTCTTTACTTTCCCGAACTGCTGCTTCAGGCAGCCCGACAATGGTTAAAGAAGGCAAGCCCTGACTGACATGAACTTCCACCTCAATTAAAGGTGCATGAAGTCCAAGCAGACCTCGAGTGTAAATTTTAGCAAAAGACATTTATTATTGTTCCATTGTGGTGCGTTATTTTTAATCGTTTTTGGTCTTTTTATGCACTAAACAAGTGCTTATTTATTGTTCTTGATTTTAATTTCTAAAGCTTCAACCTGTTTAAGCAGTTCATTCAAGCGCAGGTTGGCATTATTTAATGCAGTACGTTGACGTTCAATTTCTTCTTTGGAAACCAGATCCATCTTGCTGACTGCTTCGTTCAGTAAGGCACGTAAATTGTGCTCAACATCTTTTTTCGGTTGATCGAGCTGTTCCATTATGGCTTGTAGTAAGGTTTCAATCATTGCAGTACCCATATAAGGATGGAGAAGTGGTGCTAGTGTAACATTGCTGCTACTTAGACCATAGTCCCACTCGACCGGATATAGCTTTATCCGATGTTTAAAATCGTTAATTTTATAGTAAAAATGTCTAGTTTCTGGAATTCAGACTACATGTAAAAGGATAAAATAGGTTATAAAGAAAACTCGTGTCAAAGTTTCTATTTCCCCCAACCTTAGAATTTTTGGCACGGAATTTGAACATAAAACCTTACTGGTGAAAGAAGCCGAAGGAAAACAAACATGAAGCTCGTAACTGCAATTGTAAAACCCTTTAAATTGGATGATGTGCGTGAAGCACTCTCTGACATTGGTGTTCAAGGGATCACCGTAACTGAAGTCAAAGGCTTTGGTCGTCAAAAAGGTCATACTGAACTTTACCGTGGTGCAGAATATGTTGTTGATTTTTTGCCTAAAGTGAAAATTGAAATCGCGATTAGCGATGAAATGGTTGATTCAGTCATTGAATCGATTACCCGTGTAGCAAGCACAGGAAAAATTGGTGACGGTAAAATTTTCGTTACTAATTTAGAACAAGTCATCCGTATCCGTACCGGTGAAACAGGTGCAGATGCTGTTTAATTTGGCATGAAGTTTGCTGAGTAGCTAATAACTCACAAAACTAGGTTGGGGGATACGAATGAAAAAAATGCTTATTGCGCTGAGTTTATCTAGCGCACTTTTAGGTGGTTCTGTTGCATGGGCTGAAGAAGCACTAACAGCAGCATCCACTCCTGCTGAAAATGTCGCAGCGACTGAAACAGCTGCCTCGTCTTTAACAACAAATTCTGAATTAGCTGCGGCACCTGATCCAGCTGAACAAACAGCAGCACCTGTCGAAGAAGAACCAAAATTAGATACAGGTGACACCTCATGGATTTTAGTGTCTACAGCACTGGTTCTATTGATGACCATTCCCGGACTTGCATTATTTTACGGCGGTATGGTTCGTAAGAAAAACGTACTTGGTACCATGGCACATAGCTTTGTTGCAGCAGCCATTGTCAGTATTACCTGGGTGGTGATTGGTTATAGCCTGGCCTTTGGCAGTGGCAATGCTTTCATTGGTAACCTGGATAAAATCATGCTATCCGGCATTACCACAGATGCCTTAACTGGAACGATTCCGGAAGTTTTGTTTGTGATTTTCCAAATGACTTTTGCCATCATTACTGTAGCTATTATTACCGGTTCGATTGCAGAACGTATGAAATTTGGAGCTTTCGTTGCATTCATTACACTTTGGAGTGTGATTGTGTACGCGCCAATTACTCACTGGGTATGGGGTGGCGGCTGGTTAGCCAATGATGGCGCGCTTGACTTTGCCGGTGGTACGGTGGTTCATATTAACTCTGGTGTTGCAGGTCTGGTTGCTGCATACATGCTCGGTAAACGTATGGGCTTGGGCCGTGAATCAATGGCTCCCCATAACCTGACTTTAACCGTGGTGGGCGCAAGCTTGGTATGGGTAGGCTGGTTCGGTTTCAATGGTGGTTCTGCACTCGGTGCCAACGGTTCAGCCAGTTATGCACTTATTGCTACACAAGTTGCTGCTGCCGCTGCTGCAATCTCGTGGTTAATTACTGAAAAAGTGATTCGTGGTAAAGCTTCGGTATTGGGTGGTGCATCTGGTGCAGTTGCTGGCCTGGTGGTCATTACACCGGCAGCAGGTTTCGTGACTGTAGGCGGTGCGTTAGCTATGGGCTTGATCGGTGGTGTGGTGTGTTTCTGGGGTATTACTGCACTTAAACGTGCACTGAAAGCGGATGACTCTTTGGATGCCTTTGGTCTGCATGGTGTGGGTGGTATTGTCGGTGCAATTCTGACTGCAGTATTTGCCAGTGAATTTATTATGGGTGATAAAGTACCGACAGACATGATGCATCAATTATGGGTGCAACTTGAAGGTGTACTGGCAACCATTGCTTACTCTGCAGTATTGACCTTTATCATTCTGAAAGTGATTGATCTGGTCATTGGTATCCGTGTTGCGAGTGATGACGAACGTATGGGTCTGGACCTGAGTCAACATGGCGAACGTGTAGAATAATATAAAAACCAATAATCAATATATTGTGTAAAACAGCCCGTCAGGGCTGTTTTTTTTCCATATCTTGCGTAAGTCTCTACAAAGGGCAGAATTTTTGCTACACTCTGAATCCGATTTGATTTGTTCAATTAAACCGCTATGCACTGTCCATTTTGCAACGCTGCAGATAGTAAAGTGATCGATTCGCGTTTGGCTGCCGAAGGTTGCCAGATTCGTCGACGTCGTGAATGTATCAGCTGCGGAGAACGTTTTACCACCTTTGAAACCTATGAAGTGGTGATGCCCCGGGTGATTAAATCTGATGGCAAGAGTGAACCGTTTGACGAAGCAAAAATGCGTCGTTCCCTGATGCATGCTTTGCAAAAAAGGCCGGTGACCCAGGAACAGATTGAAACCGTACTCAGTGATATCCAGTTGCAGATTCGCCGTTTAGGTGAGCGCGATGTAAAATCACGCACCATTGGCGAAATTGTCATGCAGGCTTTATTTGCCTTAGACCATGTCGCTTACGTCCGTTTTGCCTCGGTGTATCAAGACTTCCAGGATGTCGAAGCCTTTCGTCGTCAAATTGAACAAATGCAACAGCGCGAACACTAAGATTTATTTTCCAAGAGCCATGCAATGTCCGAGTTAAAACAAGATTCCATTCAGCCAGATCAGCTCTGGATGCAACGTGCAATCGAATTGGCACGACTTGGACAATATTCCACTAAACCCAATCCTAATGTCGGCTGTGTTATCGTCAAAAATGGTCAACTGGTCGGTGAGGGCTTCCATCCGAAGGCCGGACAACCGCATGCAGAAGTATTTGCCATGCGTCAGGCCGGTGAGCAAGCCAAAGGCGCAACAGCTTATGTCACTTTGGAGCCGTGTGCGCATTATGGCCGTACACCGCCGTGTGCCAAAGGTCTGGTCGAAGCTGGAATTGCAAAAGTGATTGTGGCCTGTCCGGACCCGAATCCCTTAGTGGCGGGTAAAGGCGTGCAGATTTTAAAAGATGCCGGTATTGACGTCAGTGTTGGTATTTGCGAACAAGAAGCAGAAAAACTCAATCTGGGTTTTTTAAAAACCATGGCCACTGGCATGCCTTATGTGCGTTTAAAAGTCGCTTCCAGCCTGGATGGTCGAACCGCCATGGCATCGGGTGAATCGAAATGGATTACCGGAAGCGAGGCCCGTCAGGATGTACAGCACTGGCGTGCCATTTCCGGTGTGGTGATTACTGGCATTGAAACGGTACTTGCCGATGACTGCCAGTTGAATGTGCGTCAGCTGAATGGCATTGCAGATATCAGTACGATTGTGCAGCCCAAACGTCTGGTACTGGATCGCCAGGGACGTTTGCCGCTGACTGCAAAAATACTGCAGCAGCCCGAAACGCTCATGGTGATGGGACCGTTTCGTCAGGAACTGGCCGATTTGGGCGTGCTACAATTGCCAGTACAGCCTTTAAAAGACTTGCTACAGACCTTATCTACCCAACATCAGGTTTATGATGTGCTGGTGGAAGCAGGGGCAACATTATCCACGGCCTTTTTACAGGCACAGCTGGTGGATGAAATGATCAGCTATGTTGCACCGACCTTTTTAGGTCAAACCGCTCGTGCGATGTTTAATGCGGAATTCGACCGTATGGCAGAGCAACTTCGATTTAAGCTCATCGACCTGGTTCAAGTCGGGAATGATGTGCGCTTAAGGTTAATCCCTTCTCAAGAGACAGTATGAATTCAGAGTCTTCGGTTTATCATAAACGTCGTCATTCAGCACGTACTACAGATGAATACCTTTTCAACCAGCTTGTTCCGTATTTAGGCAATAAGCGCCGGTTACTGCATCTGATTTTGGAAGCGCTTGAGAGTACGGGAACCTTAAATAATCACAATGGTCGTGCGCCAATTTTTGCTGACTTTTTTGCCGGTTCTGGGGTGGTTTCTCGTCTGGCGCGACAAAATGGCTATCGGGTAATTGCCAATGACTGGGAACCGTATAGCCATGCGTTAAACAGCGCGATTTTGTCCTGTGTCGAAGCCCCTGCATTTAAAGAGTTGGGCGGCTATCAAAAAGCCATTGATTATCTGAACCGTTTACCGGAAGTGAAGGGCTGGGTGACACATAACCTGTGTCCGCGTAATGACGAAATCTATGATCCGACTCGCGACCGTCTGTTCTTCAAACGCCGTAATGGCATGCGTATTGATGCTATCCGCCAGCAGATTGCCACCTGGCAGGCGCAAGGTGCCATTGATGATGTAGAAATGTCGGCATTACTGGCTCCCTTGCTGTATTCGGCCAGTTTTGTCAGCAATACCTCAGGGGTATTTAAAAGCTTCCACCATGGCTGGGGCGGTAAAACCCAAACTGCTCTGGAACGGATTGAATCCTTACTCTGGCTAACACCAAGCCGTTTCTGTGAAATCGGCGACCCGAAAAAACCGGCCGCGGAAATGTGGTGTGTTGATGCCCAGCATCTGGCCAACCAGATGAGTCATTTTGAAGTCGATATCGCTTATCTGGATCCACCGTATAACCAGCATGCCTATAGCAGTAACTATCATGTGCTAAATGCCTTGACGCTGTGGGATCAGGTAGATTTGCCGAGTCCCGACACCAAAGGCTTTAAAAGCGGGATTGACCGGGCGTGGCGTAAAGAGCGTCCGAGCCAGTACAATTCTTCCAAGCATGCCAAAGAAGCCTATGAAAAATTATTGGCAACCATTAATGCACGTTATATTCTGACCAGCTATTCGACCGATGGTAATATTGAAGCGGGCGATTTGCTGCAGGCTAACTTGAAGCGTGGTCGCGTCACCTTGCTGACCCAAGATGTACCGCGTTATCGTGTCAGCAAGCAGCGCCAGTCAGAGCGCGCACGTGTGCTAGAATTTATTGTCATCACCGATACCCATGCCAAATCGGGTCCGCCACTGCGCCAGCTCTTGGGTCAGCTGTATCATTTTGCTGAACTGGGTGGAGTAGATACGACCGGTGTAAGTACGCAACTGGCATTGTGGTAAAACAACGACAGCATTAGAGAAAAAGTTATGTTTACAGGCATTATTGAAAGTCTAGGTAAAGTAGAAAGCTTGCAAAATGTGGGTGGTGATGTGCGTCTGCGTATTGGCACCGACCTCGACATGTCTGATGTGCATTTGGGCGATTCGATTGCCACCAACGGGATCTGCCTGACTGTGATTGAATGGGGTGAAAACTGGTATGCTGCTGACGTTTCACGTGAAAGTTTGAATCGAACTACTTTAGGTACTTGGAAAGTCGGTCAGCCGGTCAATGTGGAAAAAGCCATGTTGCCAACCACCCGTTTTGGTGGACATATTGTCAGTGGTCATGTCGATGCAGTGGGTGAAATCACGCTGGTACGTGAAGATGCCCGTTCCATTTATTATGAGGTCACGGCTCCGGCGGAAATTGCCAAATATCTGGCAGAAAAAGGCTCGGTCACGGTAGATGGCATTAGTCTGACCATTAATCACCTGCGTGGCAATATTATTAGCCTGAACCTGATTCCGCATACGGCAGAACGAACCAATATTGGCACCTGGAAAACCGGCGCCAAAGTGAATCTGGAAGTCGATGTTTTAGCGCGTTATATAGAGCGTTTAATGCTGGGGGATAAAGCTGCTGAAGTCAAAGAGCAATCCAAATTAAGCATGGCATTTTTAGCAGAAAATGGCTTCTTGAAGTAAAACATCTTAGAATAGAAAACAGTCTGATTGAAAAGTCAGGCTGTTTTTTTTGTTTTTAGTTTTTATTTTTAATAAGTTATGAAAATAATGTGGTTAAAGTGAGTAGCTGAAGATGCTTGATTTTCTAATGCATATTGAACAATGGTTACCTACTTTGCTGGATCAGTATGGTTTGTGGATCTATGCCATTTTATTTCTGATTATCTTTGCAGAAACCGGTTCCGTATTTATGTTCTTCTTGCCGGGAGACAGCCTGCTGATTGCGATAGGTGCCCTCTGCTCAACCACAGATGTGATCCATTTAAATACTATGGGACTGTTGCTGTTTAGTGCTGCGGTACTGGGTTATATTGTCAATTATTATACCGGGCAGATTTTGGGGTTTAAGTTTTTCCATGAACATTCACGCTACTTAAAACCGACCTATATCGTAAAAACCAACCATTATTTTACCAAGCATGGCGGTAAAACCATTCTGATGGCTCGCTTTGTTCCATTTGTCCGTTCATTTGCACCCTTTGCTGCTGGGGCAGGGCATATGAATCTCTTGAGTTTTATGCTGTATAATGTGGCCGGTGGTTTAATCTGGATTGCGGTATTATTGAGTATAGGCTACGGTGCCGGGAATATACTGGGTCTAGCAGTGGACCTGTTTTAATTTTGAATACTTTGAATTTCAGCCTTATTCCATATGCTGAAGTCAAAAAAAGTCCACCGAAATGGACTTTTTTTTTGTCATGTCAACAATATTTAAAAAATACCTGAAGTCGCCATGCTGAAACTCAAGCGCTAGGTTTTTCCGAAGATAAATTAGAGTTCTTTAAAATATAATCAATTTCTTCCTGGCTGGCCTGATGCAACTTGGCGCGAAATACAGTCACCGCTTGCTCAATCAGCGTTTCAGCTTCCAATTCCAGACGTAAACGCAGGCTTTCCAGCTCCGATAATATTTCATGGTCAGCAATCGAGAACATGCCCTTGGCAAAATTCAAGGCTGGGCCCGCAGGGTTCTTGTGATAACGTGCAGTATAGGTTTGCGTTTCGTGCTCTATATTTTGACGTATAAAAGCCAAGGTATGAACCTGCTCGGCAAACTGTCTTTCTTCGTCTAGCTGTAATGCCCGTGCATAAGCCGCCTGTTCGGCACGCTTATTTTCCAGCGACTGTTCCAGTGCACGCTGCTTGCGCAAGCGCGCTTCTTCAATCAGCTGGGCCTTACGTTCGGCATAGGCATGTTCAATCTTTTCATAAGATTGCTGCTGGGCTTCTTTGTCTTTTTCTAGCCACTTCTGAATATTGGTTTCAGGTTTGAGGACATTGCAGACGCGGTGTAGGTCATCAATAAATGCCTGACGAACAGCCTCAGGTACGTTTAACCAGCGCTGTTTAAAATCTTGACCGACATTTAATGCCACCACATCTCTCCTTATTTCCATTGATCGGCTAAAGCTTGAACGTTCGCGGCTCAATACCTAAGCGTCGATATTGTTTAAATTTTTCACGACCCAGTTGCTTTGCCGATTCATTATTTTCGATGATTTCTATAATGTGACTAAATTTATCAATCTGTTCAAGGGCTTGATTGTTAAAATTAAACACAATCCAGTCAGACTCTTGCGGCAGGCGGGATGAAATGCAAATGCTGGCCTGTTCCTGATCAATGCCATGCGGAATAAAACTGCCAGGATCAAAACTCCACAACTGTTCATCAAGCTGCTGCTGCAAGTCGGAATCTTCACAATATAACCAGATCTGTGCCGGCTGTTTCAGAATTTTGCGACACAAACGGCAAGTGCTTTGCACTTGCCGTTCATTGCTTTTTTCAAACAGGTAAAAGCTGACTTTAGCCATTCGACTGCACACGATTGGCCAAGAACTGAACCAGTAATGGTACAGGACGACCGGTTGCACTTTTGGCTGTACCTGAGTTCCATGCTGTACCGGCAACATCGAGATGTGCCCAGCGGTATTCACGGGTAAAGCGTTGCAAGAAACAAGCAGCCGTTACAGAACCGGCTTTCGGTCCACCGATATTGGCAATATCGGCAAATGGAGAATCCAGCTGTTCCTGATAGTCTTCAATTACCGGCATGCGCCATACCCGGTCAAATGAAGCCTGGCCTGCAGCAGTAATTTCAGCAGCCAATTCATCATCCGGAGTAAATAAACCTGACAACACTGAACCCAAGGCCACCACGCAGGCACCGGTCAAGGTTGCAATATCAATCACCAGCGCCGGATTGAAACGCTTGATGTAGGTCAGAGTGTCGCATAGTACCAAACGGCCTTCTGCATCGGTATTTAAAATTTCCACCGTTTGTCCACTCATGGTGGTTACGATATCACCTGGACGGGTGGCATGACCTGAAGGCATGTTTTCAGCAGCGGCAATGGCACCGACCACATGAATTGGCAGTTTTGCTTCACATAGGGCACGGATGGTGCCGAGAACGGATGCCGCGCCGCACATGTCAAATTTCATCTCATCCATGCCCAGACCCGGTTTCAGTGAAATACCGCCGGTATCAAAGGTTACGCCTTTGCCGACCAGTACCACAGGTGCCTGTTCGGTATGGGCTTTATATTCGAGGGTAATCACACGACCCGGACGGTCTGAACCTTTGCTCACCGCCAGGAAGGCATTCATGCCCAAGTCTGCCATTTGCTGTTCATTAATCACGGTGACTTTTAGTAGGTCCGGATATTGTGCTGCCAAAGCTTGAGCCTGTTCAGCCAGATATTCTGGGAAACAGATATTACCTGGGCGATTGCCTAAATCACGTGCCAGGTTCTGACCAGATTGCACGGCATGAATCAGAGACAATTGTTGCGGGTTTAATGTGCTGTTTTCGGCAATCAGATGAATTTCTTCAAGCACAAATTCATTTTTCTTCGATTTGTACTCATCAAATGCATAACTGGCCTGAGTCAGCGCCAGTGCAAATAAATAATGCTGTTCAGGGGCTAGGGCAGAAATATCAATACTGATCTGTTTGAATTTTTTTTGTGACGCTTTGATAATATTTTGTGCGATTTTTGCTAATTTGGTCGGCTGAATTTCAGCTGCTTTATCTAGGCCAATCAGCGTGGTATTGGTACAGGCAGCCACTTTCCCAATCAGGGTTAAAGATTCACATAGGCTCGCCTTGAATTGTGCAGCTTCAACTAAACTAGTTAAATCATTGATTTGATAAGTGGTCGAGGCCTGTTGCAGCTGCTCGGAATCTACTAATATCAATAAACATGGGCTAGATGCATTCTCTTGGAATGACGTATTAATGGTCAGTTTCATGTGCTGTATTCATGCCTTGGAAAGATTGCAAATCATTAAACCATTGAAACATTTCTATGAATAGGGTTTCAACGCGCAACAACAGTATAGGTTTTATATTTTCACCATTCGGGTAAACTAGCGCTAGTTTTATTTGTTTCTTTTTTTGGGAAGAATTAATTTGATTATTCGGCGTTATCTGGTCAAGCAAGTGCTGTCTACCTCCCTGGTGGTCATTGCTTTATTGACCTTAATCATGATGGGTGGTCGGCTGATCAAGTTTTTTGGTGTAGCGGCACAAGGTCGTTTAGATACCAGTATTTTGTTTAGCATTATTGGTTATCGACTGCCAGAATTTTTAACATTAATTCTTCCGCTCGGCTTTTTCATTGGTCTGATGCTGGTGTTTGGCCGTTTCTACGTCGATCATGAGATGGCAGTCATGAATGGTAGTGGCATCAGCCGTAATCAGTTGGGACGTTTACTGATTCCACTGACTGTGGTTTTTCTTGCGGTTCAAACAGTATTGATGGTGTGGATGTCCCCTTGGGGACTGCGTCACTTTGAAGAACTGATCACCAATCAGGCGGTGAGAACCGGTTTCGATTTGGTCCGCCCCAAAGAGTTTATTTCCTCTGGTCCTTATACCATTTATGCAGGGGATTTGTCGGAAGATCGTCACAATTTAAAAGATGTGTTTTTCTATCAGCGTGCTGAAAAACCGGGCAAACCTGATGTCATGATTTTGGCGAAGGAAGCCACTCGTGTAGAAGTTGCTAATGAAACCGCCAGTATTGTGGATTTGGTAGAAGGGCGCCGTTATGAAATTTTCCCGGGAACACCGAAATATACACAAGCAGAGTTTCAATCTTATCGTTTACGTTTAGAAAGTGATCAAGAAGCAAAATTTGAAAGTGCTGAAGTGGAAGCCTTACCAATTGCCAAACTTTGGAACAATCGCAATGATCCTGTCGTTGTGAGTGAATTGGGCTGGCGTCTCTTCGTACCCTTTTCCATTGTGGTTGCCTTAATGCTGGCGATTGCACTGTGTGAAGTAAGCCCACGTCAGGGACGTTATTTAAAACTGTTCCCGGCCTTACTGATTTTTGCCAGTCTGATTGTGGCCCTGATGGCGGTCAAAACGCGCATTAGTAAAGATGAAATGGGCATCTGGGCCTATCCTTTGGTGTTGCTGGCCTATGCTGTTGCCGCAGCACTGTTTTCCCGGAAACAGAAACTGGGACCCAAAATCAAGAAACGAATTCAGCAAGTGAGGTCTTAAAATGTTAGCACGTCGAATAGTCGCCAAACATGTGACCAAAACTACGGCACTTGCCATGCTGGGTGCAACCGCAGTGCTCTCTGTTTTACAGGTGCTGTTCACCTATTTGGGTGAATTGGGTTCGCTGAACGAAAACTATGGAGCCTGGCAGGCATTTCTCTATGTATTATGGGGTGCACCGCGTTATCTCTATGAAATTTTGCCGATCTCTGCCCTGATTGGAGCAGTGCTGGGTTTAGGTACTCTGGCTTCCAATAGTGAGCTGGTGGTGATGCGCTCGGTGGGCATCAGCCTGTGGCGTATTGTGGGCTGGGTGATTCGTTCAGCGCTGATTCTGGTGGTGTTATCCTTTGTCTTAAGTGAATGGGTGATTCCGTATACCAATGAACAGGCCAAAAGTGTCAAAGATCACCGTAGCGCCAGTGCATTGGGTGAGGTGAGGGGCTACTGGACCCGTGAAGGCCAGCGTTTTATTTACATTGATTATGCCAATGTACAAGGCCAGCTTCAGCGTGTTCAGGTGGTCGACTTTGATGACAATTATTATCTGAAAGGTGTACTGAATGCAGAACAGGGCCAGTTCATTAAAGATGGTGACTGGAAGCTGCAGCAGGCAACCCAGATGGATATTCTGCCACAAGGCAATTCTACTCTGCTACAGAGTGCACAGCTACCGCTGGCTTTAGCCCTGCAACCGAAATATGTGCATATGGTCACCATTGACCCGGAAGATTTATCTCCAAGTCAACTGGTAAGTTTTATGAGCTATATGCGTGAATATAGCCAGGTGCCGAAAACCTACCAGCTGGCATTCTGGCAAAAAGTCGGTTCGCCATTTGCCCTAATTGCCTTGGTGTTGATTGCCTGTTCCTTTATTTTTGGTCCCTTACGTCAACAGTCGATGGGTTTCCGTCTGGTCATTGCCTTGTTTACTGGCTTGGGATTCTTCTATCTGCAGGACTTTTTGGGCTATGCCAGTCTGGTCTATTCACCATCACCGGCCTGGTTCGTGTTTGTGCCGATTGTGCTGATGCTGCTGGTCGGTGGTTATTTACTGCGCCGTGCACGTTAAACTGCTCCGACAGTGATAAAAAGAATGTGCATGATCAGCTTTAGTCATGATCTGCACATAGAGTCTTGACCGAAAATTCGGTAAGATATGACGATGAAATTGTAAACAAAAGAGTGTTCATTATGACGGATGCAACTGCTGGCAAAATCCCTCACGTATTGGTAATCATGGATGGTGTGGGTCATCGCGAAGTGGTCGAAGACAATGCTTTCCTGGCAGCAAAACGACCTAACTTAACGGCTATGCAACAACAGCATCCCCATGGTTTGATTTCAGGTTCAGGTGAAGATGTCGGCCTGCCTGACGGTCAAATGGGCAACTCTGAAGTGGGTCATATGAACCTTGGTGCAGGTCGAGTGCTGTATCAGGATTTCACTCGTATTACCAAAGACATCCGTAGCGGTGCTTTTTTCGAGCATGAAGTGCTGGTCGATGCGGTTGAAAAAGCCAAAGCCGCAAATGGTGCAGTCCATATTTTGGGCTTGCTGTCGCAAGGTGGCGTGCATTCGCATGAAGATCATATTGTAGCCATGGCTGAACTGGCATTAAAACGTGGTGCAAAAGTTTATCTGCATGCTTTCCTAGATGGTCGTGATACACCGCCTAAAAGTGCACAGCCATCTCTAGAAAAACTCGATGCATTGTTTGCCCAATATCCGGGTCAAGGTCGTATTGCAACCCTGATCGGCCGTTACTTTGCCATGGACCGTGACAACCGTTGGGATCGTGTAGAACAGGCCTACCGTCTGCTGACTGAAGGTGAAGCTGTACGTACCGCTGCAACAGCCGTTGAAGGTCTGGAACAGTCTTATGCAGCTGAAGAAAGCGATGAATTTGTCAAAGCCACCCGTATCGGTGATGTGGCGAAAATTCAGGATGGCGACAGTGTGGTATTCATGAACTTCCGTGCCGACCGTGCGCGTGAAATCACCAAGGCCTTTGTCGAAAAAGATTTTTCCGGTTTTGAACGTAAAGTGGTTCCAAACCTGTCTAAATTTGTGATGCTGACCCGTTACCAGGCGACCATTGATGCACCTGTGGCCTACATGCCTGAAGCGCTGAAAAACTCGATTGGCGAGTATTTATCAAGTCTGGGTAAAACACAGCTGCGTATTGCCGAAACAGAAAAATATGCCCATGTGACTTTCTTCTTCAGTGGTGGTCGTGAAGATGAATACCCGGGTGAAAAGCGCATTCTGATTCCATCTCCAAATGTTGCAACATACGATTTGAAACCGGAAATGAGTGCTTTCGAAGTGACTGATGAACTGGTTGCTGCGATTAATTCAGGCGAATATGACTTGTTGGTTGTGAACTATGCCAATGGTGATATGGTGGGGCATACTGGTGTATTTGATGCCGCAGTGAAAGCAGTGGAAGCAGTAGATACATGCCTCGGTCGTGTCTATGAAGCGGTGATGGCACAAAAAGGTCATATGCTGATTACTGCCGATCATGGTAATGTAGAGCAAATGCAGGACTACCAGAGCGGTCAGGTACATACGCAACATACCACTGAACTGGTTCCGTTTATATATGTTGGCCCAACTTCTGCCACCATTGCTGAAGGTGGTGTACTTGCAGATGTCGCACCGACATTGTTGAACCTCATGCAAATTCCTGTACCTGAAGAAATGAAAGGTCGTAATTTGATTACTTTAAAATCATAAAAAATTTCGTATAAACAGGTGGATGGATGGCTTTACAGCGCTGGAAAAAGGTTGTCATTTTAACAACGTTATTCATGTGTGTGAGCCATTCCGCTTTTGCTGCGGTAAAAGGCAAGGTACAGCCTGTTTTAGATTTTGATGATGAAGCTGAACAGAACTATGCTGAAGTTCCGGTGGAATCGATTCAGCAGTTCGTGCAGATTTATAGCATTGTCAAAGAAAATTATGTCAATGAAAAAAATGACGAAGCCTTATTTCAACAAGCGATTAAAGGTTTGGTGAGCGGGCTAGACCGTTATTCCCGTTATTTAAGTCCAGAAGAATATAAGCAGTTATTACAATACACTGAAGGGGATATCGCCTCTGTCGACTTTGAACTGACCTATGATCCGCAATTGCATCAATGGGTCATTCAAGGCTTAAAGGAAAATGCGGATTCAACCAAGCAAGGTTTGCGCAATGGTGTCAGTGTATTCAAGATTGATGACCAGGAGCTGAAAAAATTCAATCATGATCAGGTGAATAGCCTACTGAATGGTTCGATTGGTTCGACCTTAAGTTTACAGCTTGCACAAAATAGCAAGCCGTTGATTTTAGTCCGCAATAAAAAAATAGAAACCGATATTCAGGCAACCTTATTGCATAATCAGGTGCTGGTGATCAAGGTCAGGGTTTTTCAGCAAGATACAGCCAATGAAATCAAACGCCTGATTGAAGAGCATTCTACTTCACGCTTGAAAGCGGTGTTATTGGATTTAAGAAATAACCCTGGCGGATTGTTGTCCGCTGCGGTTGAATCGGCTGATCTGTTTTTAAATCAGGGAATCATTGTTTCAACCAAAAGCCGTTCCGAAGGCGACCAGCAGTTTCAGGCCTTGCCCAGTTTCGAATTTCAGAATTTAAAGTTGGGTATTTTAATCAATAACCGTTCTGCCTCTGCCGCTGAAGTCTTTACTGCCGCGATGAAAGATCATGGCCGTGCCTGGGTGATCGGGGATAAGAGTTACGGAAAAGGGGTGGTACAAAAACTGTTCCCACTTTCCAACGGTGCAGCTTTACAGATGACGGTATCGCATTACTACACCCCTAAAGGGCAGATGATTGAAGGGGTGGGTATTCAGCCCAATCAACACTATCTGCAACATGAAATGAAAGAAGAAAACTATTTAGAACATGTTGCAGAGATCATTTTAACTCATAAATAAAATGGCCTAATCCTTAAAAAATGGTCTAGTCTTCGTCGGTATCTAAACCAAATTTCTTCAGACGATAACGCAAGGAACGGAAAGACATGCCCAGTTTCTTGGCAGCCAGTGTTCTGTTCCAATGGGTTAAATTTAATGCATTGAGTAAAATATCTTTTTCAATATTTTCCAGATAAAGCTCCAAACCTTCATCGGGTAATTTCTTGGAAGACATCACGATGTCACTACGCAAGCTGTGCTGGCCTTCCGTTACCTCTGGCACTGCTACAGTAGGGTAGCGTAAAGGTGCGCTTTGCAGGTGTTGCAAATCGATTCTTTCATCATCGCTTAAGGTAATGGCACGTTCAATGATGTTACGCAGTTCACGGACATTGCCGGGGTAATACTGACTCAATAAAAAGCTTTTTGCACGATCAGTCAGCTGTTTTTGTGGAATAGCCCATTCCTGAGAAATTTTCTGAATAAAGTGATGCGCCAATAAAATAATATCGTCACCGCGTTCACGCAGTGGCGGTAAGACCAGATCCATGACATGGATACGGAAGAACAAGTCCTGTCTAAAGCGGCCTTGCTGAACCAGAGCTTCCAGATCCTGGTGGCTGGCACTAATCACGCGGAAATCGACATCAATTTCACAGTCCGAACCGACTGGACGAATGCGTTTCTCCTGTACGGCACGCAGCAGTTTAACCTGCATGTTTAAAGGCAGTTCAGCAATTTCATCCAGAAACAGGCTGCCGCCGTGGGCAGACTGAATTAGACCCTGTTTGTCTTGTGTAGCGCCGGTAAAGCTGCCTTTTTTATGCCCGAACAGTTCGCTTTCCATCAATTCAGTCGGAATGGCGCCGCAGTTAATGGCAATAAAAGGACCTTCATTACGGTTACTGAGGCGATGCACCAGATTGGCAATGACTTCTTTTCCCGTTCCAGATTCACCGGTAATAAAAACAGGTGCCTGAGAGCGGGCAATTTTATTTAAGGTCACCCGTAACTGTTGAATTGGCAGTGACTGTCCAATTAATAGTTTTTGCTCCAGGCTGTCTTCCTTGATTTGCAAATGTTCTTGTGGTTTGTTAAAGGCTTTTTGCAGGAGCTGTTCCAGATGCTTCTGATTCACGGGTTTGCTGACAAAATCGAAGGCACCGGCTTTGAGTGCTGCGATGGCGATTTCCATATTGCCATATGCCGTCAGTACCGCCACGGGTACGGATGGAAAGTGCTGGTTAATCCATTCCACCAGTTGCAGTCCATTGCCGTCCGGTAAATTTAAATCGGTTAGACATGCATCATAGCGGTATTCGGACAAGAATTTTTTGGCCTGTTCCAGACGATAGGCAATATGGGTTTTAATTCCAATACGAGATAACGACATTTGCATGAGGGTACACAAATCTTCCTCATCATCCACCAATAAGACAAGTGGTTGTTGTTCCACAATACACCCCAGCAATTTTCATTTATAAAGCAACTTGCAGGCATTCTATCCGAAAGCATGCTCCCTTTTCTTGTTTTACATAGTTCAGTTTTGCCTGATTGGCTTCACAAAAACTATGTGATAAGTACAATCCTAAACCTGTTCCTGTGATTTCGGTACTAAAAAAAGGTTGAAATAAATAAGCCAAATCCTTGGATGCAACGCCGGCACCAAAATCACGAACATCAATACGCACATTGTTGTCATGTAAGTAAACATTCAACTCGATATGTGAATGCTCGGGTGCATTATGTCGAATGGCATTGCGAATCAGGTTAATCAGCACTTGACGAAGTTGTGCCTCGTCAAAATGAACAAAAATTTTACTTTGAACAGTATATTTAATTTGGGGTGCAATATCAGCCAAATCTTCCAGAATCAGTAGGGGAATAAACTGTTTCAACTGAATGGTTGAGGGGTGGGTTTCTTTATTGCGCACCATATTCAGCGTGTCTTGTACAATCCGGTCAATACGCTGTGTCTGCTTGGCAATCATTCGGCTCAATACCGCCTGTTGCTGCGGGTCACTATCACTCAAAAGTTCATTGGCCTGAACAATGGCGGCTAGAGGATTGCGAATTTCATGGGCAATACTGGCGGACAGTTGCCCAAGTGCCGCGAGTTTTAATTGTTGTACACGTTGATTGAGCTTGGTGGCATCCTGCAATACCAATAATGTCAGGGTTTGTTGTGGCACCATGAGCTTTTGCACTTCAATATGCATATGATAATGACTGAGTTGTGACTCAAACTGAAATTTTTCCCCATCTCGCAGTTGATCAAATTTAAGCAATTCAAATAAATCCGGCTGAGCCTTGTATAAGGGATATTTGTCATAAGCATAGAGTGGAGGAATGCCTAAAAGCAGGCAGGCAGCCGGGTTGCTCAGCACAATATGACAATTTTCATCTAAAACCAGATACCCCAGTTCGATCTGTTCCAGAATATAGCGATTCAGGTTTTGCAGCCGGTTTAATTCCAAAGACTGCGAAAAATTTAAATTTTCAAGCAGTTGAAAGCGTTTTACTGCAATTTGCCCACTGCCATACACCACTAAAAACAGAAAAGCCAATATCGCACTGTTGCCAATATTATTCAGTGAAGAAAAATCAAAAATACTGCCTAAAAAAAGCTGATAAATCACACTGATCACGGCAATCAGGGTAATGATCAAAGCCTTTTGGGCATCAAGTAATAACGAGGCCGCGAAGATAGTAATCACAAACAGCAAACTCAATTGCAGGTTCGGACCATCGACGGCCAAGGTGAGCAAGCTTAAAGCAATGACATCGACAACAAATAACAGTGGGAGTTGCTGGGCAGTTTTAAAGCGTATGCTTTTGAGTATTATTAACTGGATAAAACTTGCCGATACGTAGCCGATTAGCACGTAAAGATAAAGCTGTTGGTAGTGGTAATCTAGACTTAAGCGCTGATACGTGAGTAAGAAAATCAGCAGAAGACTGGTCGCAATAATGAGTCTATAGGTGCTATACCAAATACCTAAATGATATTGGTTAAACTCTAAAGTATAGGTATTTTGCGTCATGCAAGTCTTCTAGCAAGCCAAAGGGCCTTAAGGTTTAATCAGGCCATAGCGAATGGCCAGATGAGTCAATTTGACATCACTATCTAGATTCAGCTTTTCGAAGATGCGGTAACGGTAAGTATTCACCGTTTTAACACTGACAAAAAGTTTATCGGCAATTTCCTGGGCACTAATACAATTGACCACCATCATTGCGACCTGCATTTCGCGTTCCGACAAGGCATCGAAAGGAGATTGCTGGGTGTCGGAAAGGTAAGAACTGGCCAGTTGTTCGGCAATGTCGGCACTGAAATATTTTCCGCCTTGCATGACCTTGTTGATGGCACGTACCATTTCGGAAACCGGTGCACCTTTGGTGATATAGCCTTTCGCCCCGGCTTTCAGTAATAAGGAAGGATAGGGTTCCTCCGCCAGACCACTGACAGCCAGTACTTTGGTTTCAGGGGCTGTTTGCAATAGGCGTCGGGTGGTTTCCACTCCGCCAATGCCCGGCATGTTGACATCCAGCAAAACGACATTCGGATGATGATGACGGACTAAGTTAATCGCTTCTTCACCAGATTCAGCCTGACCAATCACTTGAACATCCGCATGGTCTTCGAGCATACGGCAAATTCCGGTACGTACCAATTCATGGTCATCTACCACTAAAACTGTGATCACCTAGTTCTCCCTCATCTCAAAAAAATGCATTTTTTTGTTACATAAAGCAAAATAAGCTTGCAATGAAATGACAAAATTAGCAATCCTATTCTTTATCTTTCCATTAAATGTTATACACAATGTTGTGAGTAACAAAAAGTGTTCATATTTGTGTTTAAATGTAAGCATTTTTGAGGGAATATACAAATGTATATTGCCTTCTTGAGTTGAGTAAATCACCGTGAAAAATTCGAAAAAATCTTTAATGCATGTGCTAGGCATATCGATTCTGCTAGGCATAAGTTCAACCAGTTTTGCTGAGCTGGTGATGGATGCGTCTAAAGGGGCGGGACAAGCGACGTTAAACTGGTCCTCTGAAGATGTGAGCCAATTATTAAACGGTGATGCTTCAGCTGAAGAAGTCTCTCCACAAGGTTCAACAAAAGTAACCACTTCTGTACGCAGTTCAAATGCTGCAGCTACTCATTCTGCACCCAAGGCTGTACAGATTTTAAATAATTCCAGCTATGGCAATCAGCCTTCGGTTAATGCCCGTGCTGCTTTGGTGATGGATGGCCAGACAGGTGAGGTTTTATACAGTAAAAATAGTAATACTGCCTTTCCAATTGCCTCTCTAACCAAGCTGATGACTGCTGTGGTCATTGCTGATGCGCGTTTAAACATGTCTGAGACAATTACCTTACAACAGGCTGACTTTTCTTGTTCAGGCTGTAAGAGTTCAAGCTCAACGCTCCGTGCGGGTGATAGCATGAATCGCGCTGAAGCTTTACTGTTTGCTTTAATGAAGTCTGAGAATCCGGCTGCTTCTGCATTGGCACGTACTTATCCAGGGGGACGTTCGGCTTTCATCGCAGCGATGAACAAAAAAGCCAAAGTACTTGGAATGAATTCAACCCATTATCTGGAGTCAACAGGTTTGAACCCGGGTAATGTTTCTTCAGCGCGTGACCTTGGTATTTTGGTCAATACCGCATCGCAATATGGTTTGATTCGCCAGTTCTCGACCACTCCAAGCTATGACTTTAACCTTGGTTACCGAGTATTGAAATCGAACAATACCAATGCGTTAGTCCGTAATGGTGGCTGGAATATCAATATTTCTAAAACCGGTTATATCAATGAAGCAGGACGTTGTGTAGCCATGCATACCACTTTAAATAACCGTCCGGCTGTGGTTGTACTGCTTGGAGCAGATTCTTCTGCCGCACGTACCAATGATGCCACCCGTTTAATGACTTGGGTTAGCCAGTTACCCAAGCGTATTTAAGGCTGAATTTGGAGAAGTCTTCAAATCTACTCAACATTTGAATGCTTCTAAATGAAAAAACCCTGCGATCGCAGGGTTTTTTTTCTTCGGTCTAAATATGCATTACATATTAGAAAGAATAGAGTCTTTCACTTGATCCATAGAGGCATCGATAGACAACATCACGGCATCAGAACACTGTTTGATGGCAGTGTCAGGGTCTTTCAGGCCATTACCGGTTACTGTACATACGATAACAGAACCTTCAGCAATTTTACCTGCTTTAATATCACGAATCGCACCACCGATAGACGCTGCAGAAGCAGGTTCTACGAATACACCTTCATACATAGAAAGTAAGCGTTGTGCTTCTAAAATTTCAGTATCAGTCAGTTCATCGAACCAGCCTTTTGAATCACGTACCACCGCTTTGGCATGATGCCAGCTTTGCGGGTTACCAATACGAATCGCTGTAGCTACAGTTTCAGGGTTTTCAACCGGTGCACCACGCAGGAACGGCGCAGCACCAGATGCCTGGTAACCGACCATGGTTGGCAAGCCTTCAGGTTTAGGACCAGTGAACTGATCAGTTGCAGCATCATAAACCACTTGTTCAAACTGCTCTTTAGGCTGGTTGGCAACAGCTTCAGTATAACCCATCCAGTGAGCCGTGATATTACCTGCATTACCCACTGGCAAGCAGTGATAATCTGGAGCACGACCTAACTCATCCACGATTTCATACGCAATGGTTTTTTGACCTTGCAAACGGTAAGGGTTGATAGAGTTTACAATCGTCACAGGTGCTTGGTCAGCCACTTCTTTGACCAGACGCATACCGTCGTCGAAGTTGCCGCGGATTTGCATGGTGACAGCACCATACATCATCGCTTGTGCCATTTTGCCCATGGCAATTTTGCCTTCTGGGATTAAAACGAATGCTTTGATGCCAGCACGGGCAGCATAAGCAGCAGCAGCAGCAGAAGTGTTACCGGTAGAAGCACAGATAATCGCTTTAGAGCCTTCTTCAACTGCTTTAGTAACCGCCATGGTCATACCACGGTCTTTAAATGAACCAGTCGGGTTTAAGCCCTCGTACTTCACATAAATTTCAACATTTTTGCCAATAATGCGTGGAATGTTCTCAAGCTTGATCAGTGGCGTATTCCCTTCGCCTAAAGAGATTGCGCGAGTAGTTGCAGACACTGGTAAACGGTCGCGATAGCGGTCAACTAAACCAGTATAACGATTGGCATTAGACATGATGATGTTCCAATTGTGTGTAGAGCTTGGCAAGGGGAATACTCCCCTCAACCCGATTAATTATCAAGCGATTCTAAACGAATTCGTACAATTTCGCCATGAATGACGGGCAATGCTTGAATTTGCTGAAGGGCTTCATCCATTTTTGATTCCTTGACTGGATCAGTCAGAATCACGATAGGAATAAGGTCTTTTAAGCGCGGCTGTTGCATGATCGCGTCAATGCTAATACCGGCACGGCTTAAAATGGTGGTGACATCTGCCAGAACACCGGTTTGATCTTCGGCATTAATACGGATGTAATAGCCCGTGGTCATTTCTTCACGCGGCAGAATTGGCAAATCTGTTAAAGCTTCAAAAGCCAGCTGTGGAATGGTTCCGGCACCATCTTCTGTGTAAATAATATCACGGACAATATCCACGATGTCTGCGACTACCGCAGAAGCAGTAGGGCCAGCACCTGCGCCAGCACCGTAATACAGTGTTGGACCAACCGCATTGGCTTGAACCAAGACTGCATTTTTCACGCCATTAACATTGGCAATCAGTTGATCATCTGGAATTAAAGTAGGATGAACACGTAATTCAATACCAGATGCAGCACGACGGGCAATTCCCAGGTGCTTGATACGGAAGCCCAGATCTTCGGCATATTTCACGTCTTGAGCAGTCACTTTGCTGATGCCTTCAGTAAATACCTTGTCGAACTGTAGCGGAATACCAAAGGCACATGAAGCCAGAATCGTCAGTTTATGTGCAGCATCAATGCCTTCAACGTCAAAGGTTGGATCGGCTTCAGCATAACCCAGCTCCTGTGCTTCTTTTAGCACATCTGCAAAAGCACGCCCTTTTTCACGCATTTCACTTAAAATGAAGTTGCCTGTACCGTTGATGATGCCCGCTAGCCATTCAATCTTGTTGGCAGCCAAACCTTCACGAATGACTTTAATAATTGGAATACCACCAGCAACGGCTGCTTCATAGGCAATTTGCACGGCATGGTCTTCGGCCGCTTTAAACAGTTCATTACCGTGTTCAGCCAGCAGGGCCTTGTTAGCTGTCACAATGTGCTTGCCGTGTTTCATCGCTTCCATGATGACTTCATAAGCAGGGTGAATGCCGCCCATGACTTCTACCACGATATCGACATCCGGTTGACGAACAATATCGAGCAGATCAGCACTTTGTTTCACCGAAGCAGGCAAATCCAGATCAGGACGAGAGCGACGTGTACCCACATGGGTAATTTGGATTTCTCGACCGGTACGACGTTTTATCTCAGCAGCATTTTCTTTTAGTAGTTTAAGGGCACCACCACCCACAGTACCAAGACCGAGGATTGCCAGACGAACTGGTTTCACGTCACACTCCAAATATGTATTCAACTTTAAGCGAATCTAGATCATAGCTAAAAAAACGGCCAGACTCTAGGGCAGAAATCACTTTATCTCTACCTATTAAATTTAGTAGATGAACTGATAAAAATTAGTTATTTAAACGCTCTACCAATTCTTCAGGCGAGAGATATCCACCCAGGTAAATGCCCTCGCTGTTATAAATGGCCGGAGTGCCATTGACGCCCATATTTAGCCCCAGCTGATATTGATCTCGAACCGGATTTTTACAGGTCGCTGGAGCAAGTGGTGTCCCGGCAATGGCCTGATTAAAAGCCGCCTGACGGTCTTTACTACACCACACGCTTTCCATGGCTGGCATGAACTGTTCGCCACGTGGCCAAGCGATATAGCGTACTTCGATGCCCTTGGCATTAATTTCGCTCATATGCTCATGCAGTTTATGGCAGTACGGACAGCTGGCATCGGTAAACACATACACGATATGCTTGGTTTTGCCTTGGGCTTTATAAACCAGCAAGTCTTCGACTTTTAAGTTAGCCAGCAGCTTTTTATTGGCTTCGGATTGCAGGTTTTCACTGACATTGTGAATTTTACTGTCACCTAGACGCAGCACGTCACCCTGAATAATGTATTTGCCATCAGCGGTGGCATAAACTGATGACATGCCTTCCAGGTTAACCCAATACAGGTTAGGAACTTCGGTTGCCTTGATATTTAAAATTTTGGCATTGATATTGGCTTTCTTGAAGTGCTGCTGCAGCGTGTTTACCAGACGTTGCTGTGCATTGCGTTCTGAAAGATTGGAGGCCTGGCCGGTAGCAGGTGCACTAGCGGTTAAAGTACTTTGTTTTTTTTCATCATTATTCGAATTGGAGCAGGCCGTTAATCCTAAGCCAGCAGCAAGTGTACATGCGAGAAAAATTTTTGAACGGGTAAATAACATAAACAACCCTTTCTTGTAGGCATAAAAACAGGTGCCTAAGCATAACAAAAAAAAATGCCCGCGATAAAACTTCTTGGTCTGAATTTGCTGCCCTTAAGCGCGTGGGTGATAAGTGGCATGCAATTGCTGCATGCGAACCTGAGCCACATGGGTATAAATTTGTGTGGTCGATAAATCACTATGACCAAGCAGCATCTGCACCACACGCAAGTCGGCACCATGATTGAGCAAATGGGTGGCAAAGGCATGGCGTAGGGTATGCGGCGAAAGTTCGGTTTGAATACCTGCTTGCAAGGCATAGCGCTTAATGGCATACCAGAAATTCTGCCGGCTCATGATGCCGCCATGCTGGGTTAAAAAGACATAGTCAGTGGCAGTTTTATATAAATGGGAACGCGCTTCATTAAGATACTTTTCAATCCATTCGCAAGCGACTTGTCCCAAAGGCACCAGACGTTCCTTGTTACCTTTACCGACAATGCGCAAATAACCTTGTTTTAAATTAATCAGTTCCAGTCTTAAATTGAGTAATTCAGATACCCGCAAGCCGCAAGCATACAGGACTTCAAACATGGCCCGGTCGCGTAAGCCCAGAGCCGTATTAATGTCTGGAGCGTTAATGAGGGCTTCAACATCGGCTTCAGATAAATCTTTAGGCAAGGCCCGGCCAATCTTAGGTGTTTTATGGGTTGCAACAGGATTATCGCTACGTAATTTTTGTTCACGTAAAAATTTATAAAAGGATCGCAGTGCAGAAAGTGAGCGGGCAATCGAGCGCGGACTTTTGCCCTGTTTGGTCAAATTCAATAAAACATCGGAGATGTCATCACTATTCCAGTCTGGCATTGAAACCGCATGACATTCACTACATTGAATTAAATCAGATAGATAAGCATTACGCGTATGCGGACTGACGGTTTGAGCAATTAAATAATCTCGAAACCCCTGTAAAAAACTTAAATGTTCAGGAATATTTACCGGTGCAGGAATACGAGGCTTTTTATTGAGCATGTCACTTCTACATTGAATGAAAAATCCAAGTTTTTCTTGGTGTTGATCAATGTAGACCAATTTTTTTGCAATGTCGAACGCTACAGACAAGATGAGAATTGGAATCAAACCTTACTTGGTAATTATTCTCATTTGTTTGTATACTGTAGCAAATATTTTAGGATTAGATGCGGTGCGATTATCTGATTTGAAAGTGAAACAAACGGCCATCATTCGCAAAGTCAACCGTACTTTGAATGGTGATACAGCTCAGACTGATCTGGTGGCGAGTCGTTTGGAAACTTTGGGCTTTGTACCGGGAACAAAAGTTCAGGTCATTACCAAAGGTATTTTTGGTGGTGATCCTATCCTGATACAGGTGGGGTTTACCCGTTTCGCACTGCGCAAAGTTGAAGCTGAAAAAATTGAAATTGAAGAGGGGATCACTGCATGAGTGATGCGCTACGTATTGCCCTTGTAGGTAACCCGAACTGCGGTAAAACATCATTATTCAACCATTTAACCGGAACACGGCAGAAGGTTGGTAACTATGCCGGGGTCACGGTTGAACGTAAAGTAGGGCAGTTTACTTTACCTTCAGCTCGTGCGGTTCGTGTACTGGATTTACCCGGGACCTATAGTCTAAATGCCACTAGTCCAGACGAAGCCATTACTCGCGATGTGGTGCAAGGAAAAATTGCAGAAGAAGGTCAGCAAGATGCCTTTCTATGTGTAGTCGATGCAACTAACCTAAAATTGCATCTCGGTTTGGTTCTGGAAATGATTGAGCTGGGCCGTCCGATTTTACTGGTCTTAAACATGATGGACGAGGCACGCCGCCGTGGCATGCAGATCAACACGCAAAAACTATCGCAACGTTTAGGCATTCCTGTGGTAGAAACCGTTGCAGTACGTAATTCAGGGATTGAAAACCTGATGGGTGCACTGGATGCAGAAACGTTTAGAACGCCCAATGCTGAACTGAGTGATGTCAAAATTTCGGGTTCAAATCATGAAAAAATTGCTCAGCTGCTAAAAGATGTGGTGGTTTTTGTTGACCATGAAGACAAACGCTCCGATTTTCTGGACAAGATATTTTTACATCCGGTGGGGGGACTGGTCAGTCTGGCCGTGATGATGTTCATCGTGTTCCAGGCGGTATTTGCCTGGGCTGCGCCATTCATGGATGGCATCGAACGCTTTTTTGGCTGGCTGGGTGAAGTGGTCAGTGCACAGATTTCCCATCCCTTACTCAACAGTCTGGTGGTGGATGGCATTATCGCCGGTGCCGGTGGTGTGGTGGTCTTTCTGCCCCAGATTTTAATCCTGTTCTTTTTCATTTTGGTGCTGGAAGAATCGGGTTACCTACCGCGTGCGGCATTTTTGCTGGATAAGCTGATGTTTAAAGCCGGTCTTTCAGGTCGTGCTTTTATTCCACTACTGTCCAGCTTTGCCTGTGCGGTGCCGGGCATTATGGCAACCCGCAGCATCAGTGATCCACGTGACCGTTTAACCACGATTTTTGTGGCACCGCTGATGACCTGCTCGGCCCGTTTGCCGGTCTATGCCTTGCTGATTGCCGCTTTCATTCCGGAAAAAATGGTTTGGAGTATATTCAATTTACAGGGTTTGGTGCTGTTCGGTCTATATATGGCTGGGATTGTTAGTGCCTTGATTGTGGCGACCGTGCTGAAATTTTTCCAGAAAGACAAGTCACAGCATATGTTGTTAATGGAGTTGCCAAGCTACCGTTTTCCTGATGTCAAAAGCGTTTGGATTGGTCTGCTGGATCGCGCCAAAATCTTCCTGAAACGTGTCGGTGGCATCATCTTCGCCCTGTCTATTTTACTGTGGTTTCTGTGTACCTTCCCGCAAGCACCGGACGGTGCGACTGCCCCGGCAATTGATTATTCCTTTGCCGGGATGCTGGGTCATGTGATGCAGCCAATTTTTGCCCCACTGGGCTTTAACTGGCAAATCTGTATTGCTTTAATTCCTGCAATGGCGGCTCGTGAAGTGGTGGTGGCTGCATTGGGTACCGTCTATGCACTTTCTGCGGTAGATGAAGATGCCATGTCACAGGGTCTGGCTTCTATTATCGGTGGCACAGGTGAATTGGGCTGGTCATTGGCGACCGGTTTGTCATTGCTGGTGTGGTTTATCTATGCACCGCACTGTCTGGCCACTTTAGCGACGGTGCGCCGCGAAACGGGGTCGTGGAAAACCATGTCTGTCATGACCCTGTACCTGTTTGGTCTGGCATATCTGATGTCATTCCTGACCTATCAAATTGCTTCACATTACTTTGGATAGTGTGATTTAAGGCTGTGAAAGGAGACTGAAATGATTGAAATTCTGATTGTGGCTGCTTTGGTCCTTTGGAGTGCTGTCGTGGTGTTTAAGAAAGTTTTTCCCAGAACATCAAATTCAGCCTTCACGGCATTGTCCAAGCACTGTGAAAAGCAAGGTTGGGCAGCTTTGGCAAAGTGGTTAAAACCGGCGATGGTTTCAGGTTGCGGAGGAAGCTGTGGCTGTGCTGCAAATCCCGACTTGGTTCAGAAAAAACCTGAAGTGCAAGCGGTAAAATGGAAATAACTTTCAGGTCATATTTCCATCTTCAATAAGAATTTTGCAAAACCGTCATTTTTATGACGGTTTTTTTACGCGCTGACACAAAAAAGCCGAGATAAAGTCAAAACAGAAAAAGCATTCAAAACAGCAAAGTGCTAACATTTTGTCAGTTTTAAAAACAGACCATAAAATGGGGCAAAAATGTTAATACAGCGTGGTGGATTAAAAGTTGTTGCAGGACTCGGAATTTCAGGTGTTGCAGCAGTCAATTTCTTACATGAACATGGCTACCGCGTTGCAGTAACAGATTCTCGAAAGACACCTCCCGGGCATGATCAGATTCCTGCCGATGTTCAGACCAGTTTTGGTCAGCTTGATCAAGATCTGTTATTACAAGCTGAAGAAATTGTGATTAGTCCGGGGCTTGATCCAAAGATTGCAGAAATTCAGGCAGCGATTGCCCAAGGCATTCCGGTAATCAGTGAAATTCAGGTTTTGCGCCGTGCCACCGATAAACCGATTGTTGCAATTACCGGTTCAAATGCCAAAAGTACCGTGACGACTCTGATTGGCCTAATGGCTAAAGATGCCGGCAAGAAAGTGGCGGTAGGCGGTAACCTGGGTCGTCCTGCACTGGATTTAACCAAAGATGACCCTGAACTGTATATTCTGGAATTGTCCAGCTTCCAGTTGGAAACTACCTCCAATTTAAATGCCGAAGTGGCAGTGGTACTGAACATGAGTGAAGATCATCTTGATCGTCATGGTGATATGTTTGGTTATCACACTGCAAAACATCGTATTTTCCAGGGCGTGAAAAAAGTCGTGTTTAACCGTGATGATTCACTTACTCGTCCACTGGTTCCAGATACGACACCCATGCAGAGCTTTGGTCTGAATGCGCCGGATTTAAATCAGTACGGCATTTTAAAAGAAGATAATGGCACGATCTGGCTGGCACGTGGTCGTGAACGCCTGTTAAAAAGCACAGATATGTACATTCAAGGGACACATAATGTAGCCAATGCCTTGGCTTGCCTGGCTTTGGGTGAAGCGATCGGTTTGCCGCTGGACAGCATGCTGGAAACGCTGAAAAGCTTTAAAGGCCTAGAGCATCGCTGTGAATTTGTTAAAGAAGTCAATGGTGTTCGTTATTATAACGACTCTAAAGGCACCAATATTGGCGCAACCTTGGCGGCGATTGATGGCCTGGGTGCAGCAATTGAGCCACAACAGGGTAAAGTGGCGATCATTCTGGGCGGGCAGGGTAAAGGTCAGGATTTCACTGCTTTACGCGAGTCTTTAAGCAAATATGCCAAAGTCGCGGTGTTAATTGGTGAGGATCGTCCGATTATTGAAGCCGCCATTGAAGGAACCACGACATTGCTTCATGCCGAATCTTTAAAAGAAGCGGTGGAATTATGCCAGCAACATACCCAAGCCCATGATGTGGTGTTATTGTCACCTGCATGTGCAAGTTTTGATATGTTTAAAGGTTATAGTGAACGTGGGCACCAGTTTGTTGAATGTGTGAACACACTTGCTTAGAAAAATGATAAGGAAAGTTGTATGGCTGGGTTAGCTCAGACGACCATAAATAAAATTAATCAGGTCTACAATGAGTGGGGAGCGAAAATTCCCGCTGAAGTTACGCCACGTAATGTGCTGATTTTTTGTGTGATTGCCTTGCTTTGTATCGGTTCAATCATGGTGGCATCGGCATCGATGCCCTATGCCGACCGCTTACATGAAAATGCATTTCATTATGTAATCCGACACGGCATTTCCATTTTTGTGGCAGGTGTAGCTGCATTTCTGGCTTATAAAGTATCGCTAAATGTTTGGTTTAACAATACCTTTCCCCTGTGGATTATGACCATTCTGCTGCTGGCGGTGGTATTGGTTGCTGGCACCGAAGTCAACGGTTCCACCCGCTGGATTCGTATAGCCGGTTTTACCTTGCAGGCCTCGGAAGTGGCCAAGGTCATGATGGCCATCTTTACTGCGGATTATGTGGTACGACGGGCAAAAGAGGTGCGAAGCAGTGCATCCGGCCTATACCGCTTGGTCGGCGTGATGATCATCACTGTAGGCTTAATCCTGCTGGAACCCGATCTGGGTGCGACTGCGGTAATTGTCCTGATGATTTTAGGTGTTTTCTTCCTGGCTGGTGCACCGCCGATTCAGTTTATTTTCTTCCTGATCGCGATTATATTTGCTTTGGCCGCCGCAATTATCTTTGAGCCTTACCGTTTACAGCGTGCCTTATCATTTACCAATCCTTGGGCTGACCCCTTGGGCACCGGCTATCAGTTGTCTAATGCGCTGATGGCCTTTGGTCGGGGTGAATGGATGGGAGTTGGACTGGGTCATAGTATCCAGAAAATGTCTTATCTGCCTGAAGCGCATACTGACTTTATGTTGGCGATTTTAGGTGAGGAATTCGGCTTTTTCGGTATCAGTACCGTATTGATTCTTTCCTTCATGATGGTGGTCTGTTGTATCAAGATTGGACATCGTGCCTTGCAGTATCAATATTTGCGTGCAGGTTATCTGGCCTATGGCATCAGTATTATTTTCTTGCTACAAATCCTAGTGAATGCCGGGATGAATATGGGCATGTTACCGACCAAAGGTTTGACCTTGCCGTTTATCAGTTATGGCGGTTCATCGTTAATTATGTGTGCCGTGATGATCAGCCTGATTTTGAAAATTGATGCCACCACGCAAAAAGCCAACCCAAGTAAAGAAGAATCAAGCTTCTAGCGTTGATTCGGACGATCAGTCTGGCTGAGCATGGTTTAATACGGTGCTCGGCATTTCCGTTCCACAATGTAAGCATTGCACAAATTCTCCTTTCGCCTTGGAAAGGGGAATCAGTGGGATAAAAAATATAGAAAAATAATTGCGTTGCTGTTTCAATTCATAAGCGCTACGCGTTCTGCATACCGGGCATAGAACCTGATTTTTCTCGACCACTTTGGTTTTAGGACCAATACCAAAGATAAAAAACATTTTAAGTCTGCCATTGTCGGCTGTAGATGTTTTTAGCTTAACGATCATCCGAGTTTTATAAATAGCTGCCGTGTAGCTCAGTTGTATGCGGAATGCAGTCTGTATTCCACTGCGCTATGGCTTGCTTGAGCATATGTGCTGGGGTGTCTAAAGCAACTTCGGGCTGATGCAAAGCACGAATGGCTTGCTGTAATAATTCAGGAGCACGCTTGAGATCGAGTGCTTGAGCCAGGTTCTGTTTAGAGAGCTTTTGTCCCTGATCATTCATCGCGAGCGGCAGGTGCATATATTCAAGTTGCGGATAACCGAGCAGCGAACCGAGCCAGATTTGCCGTTCGGTATTGTCCAGCAGGTCGGCACCGCGAACTACGTGGGTGACTCCTTGCAGATAATCATCAACCACTACGGCGAGCTGATAATTGATAATGCCATCACGGCGCTTCAGCACAAAATCGCCCAGATCCTGTTGCAGGTTGGAACAATGTGTTCCTTGCAGGCGATCTGTGAAGCAGATCTGTTGATCTGGTACTTTGACACGGATGGCTTGTTGATCAAAAGGCAGATTCAAATCCCGGCAGGTTCCGGCATAAATATGATTGGAGCCGAGCATTTTACGGGTGCACTGGCAGGCATAGACCCAGCCTTGCTGATGCAGCTGTTCAATGACCTGTTCATACAGCTCTAGGCGGTCTTTCTGGAAAATGATTTCGGTATCGGGTTCAAACTGGAACGCTGCAATTGAACGCAGGATATGTTCTTCACTACCGGGATATATACGTGGCATGTCGGTATCTTCAATCCGAACCAGCCATTGCCCCTGATGGGCACGTGCATCACAATAACTGGCCACCGCTGTAATAAGCGAGCCAAAATGCAAAGGGCCGGTTGGCGATGGCGCAAACCGACCCACGTAATTCTCTTCAGCTTTCCCTCCCTTTTTTAAAGGGAGGGTCAGGGAGGGATTACTTAACACAGTATTAACCGTTATTTTGCTTCTCTTTGATTTCTGCCAAGGTTTTGCAGTCAATACAAAGGGTAGCGGTTGGACGTGCTTCAAGACGACGCAGACCAATTTCAATACCACAGGTTTCACAGAAACCGTAATCGTCGTTTTTAATCGCTTCGATGGATTGCTCAATCTTGCGAATCAGCTTGCGTTCACGGTCGCGGGTACGGAGTTCAATCGCAAACTCTTCTTCTTGTGTGGCACGGTCATTCACATCAGGCAAAGCGGTATTTTCGTCTTGCATGGTGTTGAGGGTGCGGTCTACTTCAGACATGAGCTCCGCTTTCCACGCCAATAAAATCTGGCGGAAATGCTCAAGCTGTCCTTCAGACATGTATTCTTCATTTTTTTTAGGCTGATAAGGTGCAATACCAAATAAGCTAGCAGTAGAACCACTTTCTGACGCTTTTGGCTTTGTTTTACGCACGCGTTTGGTAGATTTTTCATCTACCACATCAGTTTGTTCGTCCAAGACTTGATTTTGGTTGTCATTCGCCATATAGGGCATTCCTCATCATATGCGTATTATCTATACGCAAAAAATATGGTGATATGCAAGTGTTTTTATCCAACCCTAAGGAGATTCTCCTTCGAGGGTCGTCATCATATAGACTTTTTGTGCTTTTTGATAGTCTTTGATGCTTGGATTCTATCGATCATGCTTCCTTCGGAAGCCATAAAGTAATAGAAAAAAAGCAAAATGAAAAGTTAGTAACCTGAAATTTCGCTATTAATTTGTTGCCGTACTGTTTGGACACGCTGAATTCGGGTTTCAAGCTCACCATTGGCTTTCAGATGCAGGACACGAAACCCCGGGGCCTGGTCATCCAGGGCAAAATTTTCACTGAAAGGTTTGAACTGGACACAGGTCGACGGAGTTGAGAAAAACCGGATGTGCTGCCATTTATGACACGAATCCTGATGCACATGACCAAAAATAACCGCTTTGACATGACTGTGCCTGGCTAAAACAGCGGTCAAATTTTCAGGGTTTTTCAGTTTATGTTGATCGATCCATTTTGATTGCATGGCAAAGGGATGATGATGACATGCCACGATCACAAATTGCTGTTGCAGTTCTGCCAGTAGCTGATCTAGCTGTTGTAATTGCTCTGGTTCAATCCGGCCATCTATTCTGCCGCCTACGGCTGTGTTTAGCAGCAGCACGCTCCATCTGCCAAAATGAATGGCGTGTACCTGATTTTTATGCTGATAGAAAGGGAACAGATCAATATCATCATGATTGCCTGGAATTTGATAAAAGGGAATACCAAGATTCTGCATATAAGATAAATAACGTGTATACGTCTGTTTGACCGGTACTTGCGCCAGATCCCCAGTATGAATAATGGCATCGGTACTCGGATATTGCTGCTGAATCTGTTGCATCACACCATGAAAGCTCTGTTCCGGATTCATCTCTACAAATTCCAGATCGTCCTGATCCATCAAATGTGTGTCTGAAATCTGGATAATGGTCCAGTCTTGCTGGTCTTCATTGGGTTGGTATAAAGTCATGTCCGACTCCCTAGACATTCCTTGTTGTTTTAATATGTTGTTGCAACCATTGCAAGGCCATAATGACTGGCGCATTCCTTAATCGGCCATTACTCAATAAGGTAGTGATTTCAATATAATCAATGATATGCAGCTGAATATTTTCCCCTTCATCCGGCATGCCAAACACTCCGCCGTGTTCAGGAAGATGCGCCTGGGCACTATATAAATGAAACAGTTCAGAACAGGCCCCAGCCGAAGGATAAAAGCTGAATAAATGCTGTAACTGGTCAATCTCGCAGCCAGATTCTTCCATGCTCTCACGACGTATACAGCTTTCCGGCGATTCATCACCATCGAGTACACCGGCAATCACTTCCAGTTGCCAGGGGGATTCTGGATCATCCATTGCACCAACACGGAATTGTTCAATCAAGGCAAATTTTTGCTGGGTATCATCATAAATCAGTACACCGGCAGCTTCAGGGCGGTGAATCAGTTCACGCTGCATAACAGGAGTGAATTTGCTCTGGTTAAATAAACGATGACAGAGATTGACTTTTTCAACCTGAATGAAGCCACGGAAAAGATATTCACGCGACTGAATTTTAACTTGGTCGTTGTTATATGTGGCTTGTTTAATAATATTCATATAGCTCAGTCAGGATGAAAAGCATACATTCATCCTAACTGAGAATTTTATGAAAATAAAAGATTTTTTTTTAAGAATTACAGCTTGTGGTACAATTTTTGACCATGTTCATGATAGCTGGTTTTCATGGCATTCAAACCTGCTTCAATCTCTGTATCCTGTCCCTCGTTAGTTTGATTTTTCGCATAATCCCTCACATTTTGAGTGATTTTCATGGAACAGAATTTAGGACCGCACATGGAACAGAAATGCGCAGATTTGTGTGCTTCCTTCGGCATGGTTTCATCATGCATGCTACGTGCCGTATCCGGGTCCAGACTCAAATTGAACTGATCTTCCCAGCGGAATTCGAAACGCGCTTTCGATAGGGCATTATCACGGACTTGCGAACCCGGATGGCCTTTGGCCAGATCGGCAGCATGGGCTGCAATTTTATAGGTGATGATGCCGTCTTTGACATCTTTCTTGTTCGGTAAGCCCAAATGCTCTTTTGGCGTGACATAGCACAGCATGGCGGTACCATACCAGCCAATCATGGCAGCGCCAATCGCTGAAGTAATATGGTCATATCCCGGAGCAATATCGGTGGTTAAAGGCCCTAGGGTATAGAAAGGCGCCTCTTTACAGACTTCCAGTTGCAAGTCCATATTCTCTTTGACCATGTGCATCGGTACATGCCCCGGACCTTCAATCATCACCTGTACATCATGCTCCCAGGCACGATGGGTCAGTTCACCCAAGGTACGTAGTTCACTAAACTGTGCTTCGTCATTGGCATCCTGAATACAGCCTGGACGTAAGCCATCCCCCAGGCTGAAGGACACATCATAGGCCTTCATGATCTCGCAGATCTCATCAAAATGCGTATACAGGAAGTTTTCCTGATGATGCGCCAGACACCACTGCGCCATGATAGAGCCGCCGCGAGAAACAATTCCGGTTAAGCGGTTAGCCGTCAGCGGTACATATCTTAAAAGCACGCCGGCATGAATGGTGAAATAGTCCACGCCTTGTTCTGCCTGTTCAATCAGGGTGTCTTTAAAGATTTCCCAGGTCAGATCTTCGGCTACACCATCAACTTTTTCCAGTGCCTGATAAATAGGAACTGTCCCAATTGGAACAGGAGAGTTGCGGATAATCCATTCACGGGTTTCATGAATATTTTTGCCGGTCGACAAATCCATAATGGTGTCAGCACCCCAGCGGGTGGCCCAGGTCATTTTCGCTACTTCTTCATCAATGCTGGAACCGAGTGCGGAGTTGCCGATATTGGCATTGATCTTGACCAGGAAATTACGTCCGATGATCATCGGTTCAATTTCAGGATGGTTAATATTGGCCGGAATAATGGCACGGCCTTCGGCTACTTCCTGACGCACAAATTCAGGGGTAATTTCCGTCAGATTCTTGGCCCCGAAGTTTTGACCGGCATGCTGGCGTGCATCAACACCTTCCTGCTGGCGCTGGTTTTCACGAATGGCGATATATTCCATTTCAGGAGTAATGATGCCCTGACGTGCATAGTGCATCTGGGTGACATTTTTGCCCGCTTTAGCACGGCGCGGCTTTTGAATATGGGCGAAACGGATTTCTGCCGTACGAATATCTTTCAGACGTTCCTGTCCAAAAGCAGAGCTCAGCGTCTCTAAACGTTCCGTATCCTGACGTTCCTCAATCCATGTTTCACGCACATTGGGCAAACCTTTATTCAGGTCAATGGCCACGTTCGGGTCGGTATAAACGCCTGAAGTGTCATAGACCATAATGGCCGGATTGTGTTCTCCACCCAGACCGGTTGGGGTCTCGGTCAGGGAAATTTCACGCATAGGCACCTGAATGTCACTCCGCGAACCTTGAATGTAGACTTTTCTGGAAGCGGGTAAAATTCGGGTGAGATCTTTGGCATCTTGCTCATGCTGAGCGGAAATATCTGTTGCAGAGCGATTCGTTAATTGGTCCATGGTAATGATCCTTGTGAATAACATCAACGAATCAAGCACGACCAAAAACGTGGCAGATTGATCTGATTGAATGATTTTAAAATCAACACAAATCAATTGAAGGCTTAGGTTTTTTGATGGCTTGATTCCTACGCAGGTCTTAACCTGATCAGGTTCAACGGTACTCACCCTCAAATGCCATATTTGCATATAGAATTTAGGCGATCTCAGCGAGTTGTTACTCGCGCTCCGTCAAGCTATGAATCAATACTACCATGTCCATGTACTAAAAAACATTCACATAAAACATCGCTTTTCGGCTGGCGTCCAGATCGGAGACAGACAGGCAGCTTAAACACAAACGGCATCACTAAAACAGTCACGCGGGTTGGAAAGGCTCAGATTTTGTAAACCCAAATATTCATCTAACTGTCTGAGTGCGAGCTGTTTTTCAGACATCGACAGTTGTTCTTTAAGGCTAAGCTGAACAGGAATTTCTTGTAAGCGCTGCTGTTCGGATAACTGTAGAAATTGCAGAAACTTGCTCGCTTGAACGGCTAAATGCGAGTTTTTGACCTGGGCTAATTTTTCAATTTCATCCATTGAACTGCTTTGTACTGCATATTTATCCAGGTAAGTATCCGAGACCGGCGAATCATGCATGCCTTTAAATAAAAACAGGCTATACATCTGTAAAAGATATTCCGCATCTTTACGATAGCTACTTTTCGGGTATTGATTTAAATATTCTTCCCAGAATAAAGCCCGGGTCACAATTTCATGCGGTTCAATCATCAAGATATGCTCTGAAAATACCGGCAGCGTATTTTGTGCCGCCAGATTTTCGATAAAGACCTGTTCGGCTTGCGGCATATAAGGCGCAAAAATTCTGGCTAAATATTCGGGGCTACGGCGATAATTGATCTGGCCTTTACCGCGATCATACAGCTCTATATAAGCTTGCCCTTTATGTTTTAATAAATATTGATCACGTAACGTCAGTTGTTCAAAACGGTTTTGTTGAATGGTCGGATGCTGCGATAAATCAAAAGCATACTCTTCGAAAGCAACTTGCTGTGGCGCTGTTCTATCCACGCTAAGGAAGTTGTTGTACATTTGATTGGACAGTTTTAATAAATGTTGTTGTTCTGCTAAGGTAGACAGCGGCAAGCATAACTTGAGATCCTGATTAATCTGTTCCAGGGCAAAAGTGGTGCGTTCCGCATTAATGGCCAGCATGTTTTTCTCAAGATTTTTGCATAATAGGGTTAAATCTACCGTTTCATCTTGTTGTGATTGTTTTTGTACCGGTTCTTGAATAGGTTGAGGTTCGGGTTTTTGACACCCGATAAGAAGGATAAAAATAAAGAAAGGTAAGTATTGCTTAACAGAAAATTTTGTTTTTAACGGCACAGTCATTCTATATCGGGTACATGCGGCAATGATTTGCAGGGTATGCGGGTATTGTATAACTGAAAAAGTCTTTGTCTGTGTAGTGTTGTGAAGGATTTTGGTTACGTGCTGTGATGATGGAGCAGTCATGTGGAGGTTGATGAATAACAGCTGAGCAGATGGCAAAAATTAATAAAAATCATACGGAAAATTGAGCAGATCATTTTAATATTGCATAGCTTTTATTATAAATATGCATGTCTATGGATGGTCGCAGGTTGGGATTTACGATAAAAAATGGATATTAAAATAGTCATTGGTGCATATGTGTTGCTGTTCAGTCCATGGAGTCATGCTCTGGATTTGGTGCAAGCCTATCAACGGGCGAAAAACAGCGATCCCAATTGGCAAGCCAATCTTTTACAGTATGAAGCAGATCAACTCAATCTGGGCATTGCCAAAGGGAATTTATTGCCAACGGTGACTGTTTCTGGAAATGTGGTGCGTAAAAGCCAGCAGAGCAGTGATAGCAGTATTCCGGGTTTTCCGGCAGATGCATTTACGGCTTCCTCGTCCACTACTCGACAAATTGCCATTACTGCTCGTCAGCCACTATTTCGCTGGGATGCCTGGGAAGGTTTAAAGCAGATCAAAACTTCCGTTAATCTGAGTGAAATCACTTTACAATTACAGCGCCAGGAACACATTTTAAACGTCTCGGAAAGTTATTTTAATATATTGCGTCAGCAGAGTTTAACCCTAGCCAATCTGCAGGAAGAAAAAGCCCTGTTTGAACAGCTGAATGTGATGAATGCCAAATTAAAAGAAGGACTGGTAGCAAAAAGCGATGTTAGTGAGGCCAATGCGCAATATCAAAGTGCCAGGGCTAACCGGATTGCCACGCATGTACAACTGGTTTTGGCACAGGAACAGCTGACCCAGTTAATCGGGCCTTATCAAGAAAATTTGGCCGTACTCCGAGACGATTTTCAATTTCAAAAGCCTTATCCTGCTGATCTGGATGCCTGGACAGCGCTGGCACTGAGTCAGAATCTCTCTGTTCAGCAGGCACGTATCCAGCAGCGTTATGCAGAAGACCAGAAACGGGTAGAAAAAGCTGCCTTATATCCACAAATTGAGGCAGTAGGGACGTATGGATATATCAAGCAGTCCCCGCAAAATGTGGTATCCAGTGATGGCCAGTTTGACCAGATTGGCGTAGAGATGAACTGGAATGTTTATACCGGGGGCAGAACGCAAAAATCCATTCAAAAAGCCGCGGTGAATGTGAAGAAAAGCGAATCCCAGCTGGAGGCTGCAATTCGCAAAGCCAGCACCGATGTGAAAAAATCTTATATGCAGGTAGAAACTGATCAAGCCAAATTACAGGCACGAAAAGCCGCAATGGACTCTTCGGAAGTGGTTTCCCAAGCCTCTAAAGCACAATATCAGGAAGGTCTAAAAACCATGGTCGATGTGCTGCTGGCACAACGCAACGCTTTTTCTGCCAAACAGGATTATTTAAATGCAAAATATGATTATTTGATTAATGTGCTGCGTTTAAAAGCATCGGTCGGTAAATTGACCGAAAAAGACCTTGAAGAAATGAATGCCTGGCTGGTTGACAAGTCGTTCAAGCCAGTCAGCTAATCTTGCAGTTTTTGTCATAAAAACTTCATAGTAGGTATGCTTTAATATTAAACAAGATCATTCATTTTAAAATCGCTGTTGTGGAGTACGTCCCTTGCCAAACAATCCGGTGTTAAATCACCATATTTCTTCGCAATTTAATGAAGATTTGCAAGATGTAAATACCAAGTTTATGACCATGGGGGGCTTGGTCGAGCAGCAAGTGGCCAACAGTATTCATGCCCTGTTAGACACTGATGCCGCTTTAGCGATTGAAGTGCAATTTCAGGATAATGTAGTCAATCGTATGGAAACCGAGATTGATGAAGCCTTGACCCTGATTCTGGCACGCCGTCATCCTGCTGCGATTGATTTACGTATGGTGATTGCCATGTCAAAGGCCAATACCGACCTGGAACGTATTGGCGATGAAGCGGCAAAAATTGCCCGCATTGCACAAAATTTATGTGAAGAAGGCAGTTCTCCACGTGGCTATATGGAAACCCGTCACATTGGTAATCAGGTTCGTGTGATGATTCATGATGCGCTGGATGCCTTTGCACGTCTGGATGTTGATCAGGCTTTACGAGTATTGCTTGCGGATGCCGATATTGACCGTGAATACCAGTCTGCGACCCGTACCTTAATGACTTATATGATTGAAGATCCGCGTCATATTTCACGGGTCATTAATGTGATGTGGGTGTTGCGTTCTTTGGAGCGGATTGGTGACCATGCCCGTAATATTTCTGAACAGGTTATCTATATGGTCAAAGGGCTAGATGTTCGCCATACCAGCGTCGAAGAGATTGAACAGAAAGTTCAGCGTTAATTACTCTCATAATTAAATAAAAAGCCTGCAATTTGCAGGCTTTTTTTATTGCTCATGACTTCATGACTAGGTGGTTATCAGCTATGGTTTGGGAATGGAGCCAAGCGGAAAGACCATGTTTCTATGAATGATTTATTTTAAAATTTAATTTTGCCCTAAGAAGAAGTAAACGAGTTTCGCTCATAAAAGGGATCATGTGAGCACGCTGTTATAAAAATATTCATAATATAATCAACTATGCGTTTCTTCTTCAGCATCCGCTAATACGCAGCTTTTCCCCATAAAATTGTTGCCCTAATTGCACTAAGGCATTGATGACTTCTTTAGCCAGTAAAATGGCAGAGATGGTGATCAGAATATGGCAGCCTTCAGGCAGCCCCAACCCCCGATTCAATCAGTCGATTAATACTATTAACCGCATATTGCAATTAGCGCCTTGACCTGAGCGGTGAAGGAAGCAATCAGGGTCAAATTCGATGACCAGTAAGCTGTAGGTTTGGACAAAAGGCTGAATTTTTTGAAATAAGTGTCATAAATTCATATGCAATTTTTTTGAGACTAAGCCTGATAGCCTATGTCACAAGCGCATACAATATTCTCAATTGTGAACAGAAATCATTCGTTAGAATAAAATGAATTTTAGATTTATTTTTGCCGATGAACTTTGAATTGTTTGAGCCTGAAGTCCGAGCCAATCTGTTGCCCTATGACGGCATTGTACAAGACTATGGCCTGATTTTAACGCCTCAGCAGAGCGAGCAATATTTGCAGTATTTTTTGACTCATCTGGCCTGGCAACATGATGAAGTGCTGTTGTATGGAAAACACTATAAAACTGCACGTAAAGTGGCCTGGTATGGCGATGAAAATTACCCATATCATTATTCCGGCACATTCAAGCAAGCCCATGTCTGGACACCCGGATTATTCCGTTTAAAGCAGCATATCGAAAATTTGGTCGGCTATGCGTTTAATTCATGTCTTGCTAATTTGTATGAAGATGGCACTCAAGCTATGGGCTGGCATAGTGATGATGAGTCTACATTGCAACCCAATACAGGTCAGGAAACCGTGATTGCCTCCTTAAGTTTTGGGGCAACCCGGAAATTCAGTTTTAAGCACAAGCAAAAGCCAGACAAAGTTGATGTGCTGTTACAGAGCGGTCAGCTGATTGTGATGCGTGGCAAGACTCAGCAGTACTGGAAGCATACTTTAAGGAAATCGGTGAAAATTATTGAGCCACGGGTGAATCTGACGTTCCGTTATTTTTATCCGCATGAGAAGCAATAGAATATTGGAAATAAGCGCATAAAAAAGCCCATCCTGTGATGAGCTTTTTTAATTTGGGGAGAGTTTTTAACCTGGCATCACGTTATCATGGAACACTGGATGCTGAAGAACGATAATCATATTATGAGAATATAATAATGAATTCAACATTTTTTAGATTAAAATGTATTGTTGTTCCTCAAGTTAAAATATGTCTTCCTGATGGGTCAAGGTCATAAATTTCTTTTCGATTAAACTGGCATTGTCGCGTAATATTTCGATCAACTTCTGGAAATTGGTAAATTCAAAGCGGTTTTTCGAGCCTAACAGGGTCAAGGCCAAAGGCGGTTCCTTAGTGGAAAATTTCACTGGAATAGAAAGACTGGCCAGATTGGGATCGACTTCTCCACTCGAGAAATAATAGCCCTGTTTTTTAATCTGTTTCATTTGCAACAGGAATTCTTCTTCGCTATGTGCAAAGCCAACTTCAGACAGTTCAGTCACAAAGCGCCGATAATAATCCAAAACGCGCTGTTTGGGTAAATGTGCCAAAATCACCTTGGCAGAAGAACCTTTATAGATTGGGCGAGGACAACCACGACCATAAATCAGCGTGGTCAGGTCTTTATATAGTTCGTGATGAATATCGATACATGAATCGTAATTTAAATGCGTGAGCAGACAGCCGAATTCGGTACGTTCTACAATTTGCTGCATAAAGGGAATGCTGATCTGTACTAAAGGGTCTGTGGTACGGGAAATGTAATCCAGTACGGCAATTTTAGAACCTAGTGTGTAGTCACCTGAAGTTCCACTGAGGCGTTGTAATAATTCTGCCGAAACCAATTCTTTTAAATAACGGTAACTTGTGGGTTTAGAGAGTCCTAATTCCTCACTAATGATATCGACATTAATGATCGGGCGAGACACTGAAAAGAGATCCAAAACGGTAAGAATTTTACCAAAACTAGAAAGTGCCATAAGTACCTGCTTGGTCAAAGCATATAAAAAGAAAAACGAATAAGTATTACTTTATAACAAAAAATTAGGTAGAGCAGGGCTTTTGTGAAGCTAATGTTGTATTTGTACCTCATCTAAAAATATTTTACGGTGAGCATGAGAAAATCAGGCAATATTCATTTAATAGGTCTTATTAATTTATGTTTAATTATCACAATAAGATATTATTATTGACTTTATGGGCTTTGTTTGAAAAAATAATAAAAATAAATGTCTAATGGTGAATTTTCAACCTTTTCAGGCTGGCTGTTTTCCTGTGCTATTTCACATCAACAGGATGATGTGAAATCTTCTCCATTCGTTTTGAATGACGCTCATCTGAGGCATGTTTAAACCTCCCTATTTTTACACGATCCATCTTCCAGGTAGATCGTGCATTGTAGTCGTCATTCAAAAATCAGGCAGAGGAAGTAACCCCCTAATTTGAGATCAACCCATGCTGCTTACTAAACAAGTACTCGCATTTCGTCCCAACAAGATGGACTGGATTTTTGCGACTAAAACGTTTCTGGCAGGCATGCTTGCGCTGTATGTGGCTTTTGCACTGAATTTGGCCTATCCCATCTGGGCAATCGGGACCGTCTTTGTGATTGCCAATCCCTTTTCCGGGATGACTTCTTCCAAAAGTATGTATCGTGCACTGGGCACCTTGTTGGGTGCGGTAGTTTCTGTGGCAGTGACTCCGCTACTAATCAACACGCCGTGGCTGTTCACTTTATTTTTAGCTGCATGGGTAGGAGGTTGTTTATATATCTCGTTGCTCGACCGGACTCCACGTAGCTATGTATTTATGCTGGCGGGATATACCACGGTTATTATCAGCTATAACATTATCTATAGCATCGATACGGCATCGATGTTTGATATGGCCGTGGGCCGCTTCTTAGAGATTCTGGTTGGGGTGGTCTGTAGTGCTATTGTGACTACGACAATTTTTCCGCTGCATATTGGGCCAGCCGTGGCGGCACGGGTATCTAAAACCTTTAAAGACACCAAAACTTTATTTGACCAGATTTTACTCAATCCCTCCGAACTGGGAAATTACAGTACCGCACTCAGTCAGATTGCCCGTGATATTGCTGAAATTCATGTCATGGCAGTGCACTTGTCCTATGAGAAATCGACCTTGCAGGGCATGACCAAACCCCTACAGGAGATGCTACATCAACTGAGCATGCTGGTAGCCAACCTGGTGGCGATGGCCGAACGGATCAAACAGCTGGATCAAATGGATCGGCAATACCGTGTCCAGCTTCAGGTGATTCATGATCATAGCGCCACATTTTTAAAAGATGATCAGGATATTCAGGAACAGACCTTAAATCTGTTGCCTGAAAATTTTGAGCAGGATTTTGCCCGTTTAATGACCACCGTACCTGCTGAACAGCAGGTGATTTTGGCCAGCCTGAAAATGGATATCCGCCATTTCATTCAAAATATTCGTGCCATCAGACTAATTTGGCAACGCATCCAACAGGGCGATGCTTCATTGCCAGAAAGCGTCACACCCCTGAGCACCACCTATCCCAATTTACACCGTGACCATGGGGTTGCGGTGCGGGGCGGAATTTCCGCTTTTATTGTGGTGATCATCGCGACAGGATTCTGGATACTCAGTGGTTGGAAAGCCGGTTTTATGATGGCTGAAATGGCAGCGATCAGCGCCTGTATTTTAACTGCCATGGATAACCCGGTACCGGCATTGAAGATGTTTGTGCGTGGCAATATTTATGCAGGGATGATGGTATTTATTTATGCCTATGGCATTTTTCCGCACGTGACCTCGTTCTGGGAATTGGCACTGGTACTGGCCCCTTTTGTGATCTATTGCCTGATGATGTTTCCTCATCCGCCACTCACCGGGATTGCCTTGCCCTTATTGATGGGAACCATCATGGGCTTGAACTTGCAAAACCATTACACGCTGGATCAGGTTTTTTTCTTTGATGCCACCATCGGTTCGGTGCTGGGGCCGATTATTTCGATTTACATCATTCATCTGGTTCGGGCGATGTCTCCTGAAATTACGGTACAGCGGATTTTGTCGTTGCATTACAAGGCCATTCGTCAGGCTTTATATCTTCCTTATGGCGTGCCGTTTCGTATCCATTTACGCAGTATGCTGGACCGGATTGGAATATTGAATACCAAGATGGTGCAGTCGGAAAAATTAAAGACCCAGATTAATTTGGCCCTGGTAGAAACCAGTGCCGTGATTGATCTGACCCGTCTGCAAGAGTTGATGCATCGACTTGATTCAGAGCAAGCCATTTTGGTGAGTCTGGAAGATCTGCAACAAGGTCTGGATGACTATTTTCGTGCCAAAGAAAATGCACAACAACAGCTGATTGCAGAGCTTCATCAGCAGGTTATTTTAAAAATCAGCCAATTGAAAAAAGAGGCACAACAACTGGAGCATGCTGAAACTTCCTGGCGAATACAGATGTCTTTAAACAATATTCGCAGCAGTTTGTGTCATGAACCAGCGCAGCTTAAAGAAGAGATACAACTTGGAGAAGTTGTCCATGGGTGAGTTAAATGTCTATGGGGTATATGTCCCGATTCTGCTGATTCAGGCGGTTCTGACCTACGTTGTACTGCGTGTATTGATGCGTGTGCTTGACCGTGTTGTGGAACAGGGCTGGATTCCGCTGCCGAATATTTTTTATCTCTGCATTTATCTTGTGCTGCTGTGGTTAATGCATTGGGGCTTTATTGTCTGCTGGGGCTAAGCAGACATTTTTTGAAATGAATGAGGTTTTCCATGACATCTTTAGACTTGCGTAAAGTCGTCCGACCGGTGCTATTTACTATAGTCGCTGTCATTGCAATTTTGGCGGTAAAACATATCTGGGATTATTACAATTCTGAGCCGTGGACCCGTGATGGCCGGATACGCGGCGATGTGATTCAAGTCTCTTCAGATGTTGCGGGTTTGATCACCGAGGTCTTGGTGCAGGATAACCAGACTGTGAAAAAAGGGCAGGTACTGTTTAAAATTGATGTGGCCCGTCAAGCCCTGGATGTGGAACAGGCCAGATCGGACCTGTCTAAAGCCAAGGCAGGCCTGGCTGCTGCCGAAGCAGAACTGGCTCAGGCCAAAGCCAATCTGGTGAAATCTCAAGCCAATATCAATCTGGCGGATAAAAATGCCAACCGCTATGCCAACCTTATGGAGGGTGCGATTTCAAAACAGGAACAGGACCAGATGTTTGCAACGCGAGATCAGTCACATGCCGAACATGAGCAAATGCTGGCTGCGATTGATCAGGCCAAAGCCAATATTGTGCAGCAAAAAGCCCTGATTGAAGTGGCCAACAGCAATCTGCACCTGTCCGAACTGAATTTAAACCGTTCTGAAGTGGTGGCACCGGCCGATGGCACCTTATCCAATTTTGAATTACAGCAAGGCAACTATGTCAAAGTCGGGCAGGCAGTGGCTGCACTGTTAAACCGTCAGCAGCTGTATGTGGTGGGGTATTTTGAAGAAACCAAGCTCGACAAGATTTATGTTGGTGCTCCTGCAACGGTCCAGCTGATGGGCGATTCACAAAAACTCAAAGGTCATGTTCAGGGTATTGCTTCCGGGATTGAGGATCGTGAACGTACATCCACTACGGGATTGCTTGCCAATGTGAATCCAACCTTTAGCTGGGTGCGTCTGGCACAACGTGTACCAGTGAAAATTATGATTGATGAATTGCCGAAGAACCAGCTGGCCTTTGTGGCAGGACGTACTGTGACTGTACATATTGAGAAAAAAGCCCAATAAATTCGAATAGATTCGACCTGATTCATTGCAATAAAAAAGCATCCGAGAGGATGCTTTTTTATTATTTGTTAATTCAACTTTACGGGGTTAAACCTACCGGATTGCGATACCAGCTCTCGATAAATAAGGCTGCGGCAATACTGTCAGCCGCCAGTTTTTTGCCACGACCTTGAGACTGATAATGATCCAGTTCATCACGTGCTTCACGGGTGGTCAGGCGCTCATCGACCATCAATGTTTCAATATTGGTCTGATGACGCAAGCGTCGGGCAAATTTGCGTGAACGTGCGGAAAGTTCCGATTCGCTATCATCCATATTCAACGGTAAACCGACCAGAAATAAGCTCGGTTGATACTGTTTGACGATTTTCAGTAAAGCATCCCAGTTCGGGATGCCATCTTTCATCGGAAACAGGGCAAGCGGATTGGCACTTTCAATCAGTGATTGACCGACGGCCATGCCCATTTTCTGGGTACCGAAATCAAATGCCATAATCATGTGTGGTTGTGATAAATCAGGCATGTCCAATCTCTGATGATAGCCAGGTGCGGTCTAGGCCCATTTTTTTATAGGCCGCATCCCAGCGGTCGTCATAAGGCAAATTAAAAATCAAATCCATATCGGAATCACAGATCAGCCAGTCACCACGTGCGATTTCCTGTTCCAGCTGGTTTTTGCCCCAGCTGGCATAACCTAAAGCAATCTGGTAGCGTCCAACGCCTTCATTGTGGGCGATGGCATCGAGGATATCTTTAGATGTGGTAATACAGACATTTTCACCCACAGCAATGGATGAATGCCAGGTCGGTTGACCGGTATGCAGCACAAATCCGGCTTCAGGACGCAAAGGTCCACCTTGCAAGACTGCATGAGGATTGACATTGTCCGCTTCAATTTCCAGGTCATTCAACAATTCCTTGATTGAAAGACCGGATGGGCGGTTGATGATAATGCCTTGTGCACCATCTTCATCATGGCGTGCCAAATAAATTACCGTATTGGCAAAAAAGTCATCGGCTAAATCAGGAGGTGCAATGAGACAGCGATGTGTCAGATATTGTTTAGTCATCTAAGCCATTCCCCCTTAAAATCAAAAACTGATTAAATTAACTAAGCGCTTATGACCAAGTTACTAAACTAATTGGGTTTCGCCAATCATTTTTTGTGATTTAAACCTCAAACCTATACCTGTTGAAACTTAAGTTGACGTAACTGTTTGGCATGTTGCAGGGTCGTATCATTAATTTCGACGCCGCCGGTCATACGGGCCAGTTCATCAATGCGCTGTTCTTCTTCAAGATTAATGATGGTACTGCTGGCCGGATCGGTCTGACGCTTTTTCACCAGCAGATGCTGATCGGATTGTGCTGCCACCTGAGCCTGATGGGTAATACATAAGATCTGTACATGCTGGGCCAAATCCGCCAGCAAACGGCCGACCATTTCTGCAGTACCGCCACTAATCCCGACATCAATTTCGTCAAACACCAAAACTTCTGCTTCGGTTTTTTCAGCATTCATGACTTGCATGACCAGGGCAATACGTGACAATTCACCTCCGGAAGCAACACGTGCCAAAGGCTGTGGGGGAATACCCTTGTTCGCAGTAAATAGCAGTTGAATAAAGCTAAGCCCTTCGGCACCAACCTGCTCCAAAGGTTCAAACTTAAATTCAAAATAGGCCTCTGGCAAAGCCAGCTGCTTGACCTGTTCAGTCAGTTGTTTCGCCAAGGGGATTGCGGCTTCACGGCGAATTTCATCCAGATATTGTGCTTTGGCTAAAAATTCCTGATGCGATAACTCGACCTGTTCAGCCAAGGTTTCCGGGTCTTCAAGCTGATGCAATTGTTCCAGTTCTGTCTGCCAGGCCTGATATTCTTCTTTCAATGTCTCTGGCTGAGTGCGGTATTTACGCGCTAAACGGTGGAAAATTTCCAGTTGCGAGTTCAATTCTTCCATCCGTTCAGGATCGAAGCTTTGGCGATCGATAAACTGACGCAAGTTTGCCGTTGCATCATCAATTTCACTTTGTGCATTGATCAGTGAATTATAGATTTCAGCAAGCTGCTCACTACGACCAGCATGTGATTCCAGACGACGAATAATTGAAGAAAGTTCCTGGGTCAGGTTTTGTTCGGCTTCATCCAGCACATTTAAGCTATAACTGCAGTCCAGCATAATATGTTCATGATGGCTTAAACGGTCAAATTCCTGTTCAATCTCTTTATAGTCAATCTGGGTAATGTCTTCGAGTTCTTCCAGTTGCAACTCTAAAGTTTCGATCCGCTGTTTGCGGGTGGCTTGTGCATCCAAAGCGGCTTGATGCTGGCGAATGTCTTTTTGCCAGGTGCTATAGGCATTACGAACATCTTGCGCAGGCTGATAAAAGTTGCTGTAACGGTCGAGCCAGTGCTTAGGATAGGGCGGTTCTAACAGTTGCTGCTGACTGTGCTGACTATAGAGTTGTACCAGCAAACGCCCAATTTCTTTCAGCTCTGACAAGCTGCTTGGACGGCCATTAATCCAGGCTTTGCTACGACCTGTAGCAAAAATCACCCGACGTAAATGAATTTCGCCTGACTCATCATCCAACTCATGTGCTTTTAACCATTGGGCTTCAGGGCTGTGTTCCTGATAACTAAAAACGGCCGTCACATCAGCTTTATCCGAACCGAAACGTACATAATTGGTATCGGTACGTTCACCCAGGCAGGCAGACAGGGCATCCAGTAATAACGATTTACCCGCCCCGGTTTCACCCGTCAGGACATTGAAACCTTTTTCAATATCAATGGCTAAGTGATCAGCTAAAGCAAAATTGATGAGAGTTAAATGTGTCAGCATAAACGCATCCAAGCTGCGAAAAGTTTTAATCTAAGATAGTGAAATTTTGTTTTGGTCACAAGACAGCTTTTATTTTAAAAGGATTTAAAACATCAATATCTTACCTTATCTGGGCGAAGAAAATGAAACGCGCAGCTGAAAATAGCCGATAAAATTTGCCATCGATCAATAGCCTCTTATTTTCAGAAAAAGATAAAAAACTGATGCGCAGCTCGATCTAGTCCTGCAAAACCTGAACCATATAATGCGGATGATTTAAAGGTAGGATTAATACTGGGGAATGTTATTCACCTTTGGTCGGGGAAAAATTGGCAATAATTTGAGCTTAGCATTTCATTTATGCAGAAGTTCGTGCATCACTCTCTAGCTTTTCTTTGAAGTTTATAGAAAAAATATTTGTAAAAATTTGAAAAATATTGATTTGACGGAAAGAAACAATGATTGATTAGTTTAATACTCGGCTTTAAACTAGCTCAGGCAAAAATTATAAATGCGCATTATCTGGAGAATACGCATGTCAAATCAGTTTGATCACGTTTCGGTTGTCAAAAAGTCGAATGTTTATTTCGATGGGTTGTGTATCAGTCATACCGTGCAGTTTGAAGATGGCACCAAAAAAACCTTAGGGGTAATTTTGCCAACAGAACAGGCTTTGACCTTTCAAACACATGTACCTGAACGTATGGAAATTATTTCAGGTGAATGTCGTGTCCAAATTGGTGACAAAACTGAAAGTGAACTGTTCCGTGCCGGTCAGTCTTTCTATGTACCAGGCAATAGCCGTTTTAAAATCGAGACCGATGAAGTGCTCGATTATGTCTGTCACTTCGAAGGCTAAGTATTCGTCCTGGATAAGACAAAGAAATTTTAACCTGAATCGGTTAAACTAGATTCAAGCATCAATCCTGTAAAGCCTGCTTTGCAGGATTTTTCTTTTTGCATCGTTACCCATAGTCACCATAGATTTTAGAGGCCGTTCATGGCAAAACCAGAATATTATTATGGCGTTCACTCGGTGGAGTCATTATTAGAAATCGAGCCTGAGCGCGTACTGACTTTATTTACCTTGAAAGGCCGTGATGACCAGCGTTTGAAAAACGTCTTGGCTCTGGCTGAACCTTTTGGTATTAGCGTGCAACAAGCCAGCCGTGACAAACTGGAAAAACTGGCAGGCCAACCTTTTCATCAGGGTGTAGTTGCGGCAGTGCGTCCGCATCCGGTATTGAATGAACAGGATTTGGATGCCGTGCTGAAGCAAAATCCTCAAGCACTTTTGCTGGCACTGGATCAGGTCACCGATCCGCATAATTTGGGCGCATGTATCCGTACAGCTGCTGCCATGGGGGTTGAAGCTGTAGTGGTTTCGCGTGACCGTTCTGCAAGCCTAACGCCAACTGCACGTAAGGTTGCTGCCGGTGGCGCAGAAAAAGTGAAGTTTATTCAGGTGACCAATCTGGCGCGTACTTTGGGCCATATCAAAGATGAATTTAATGTACGTGTAGTTGGAACCATGCTGGATGAAAAAGCCTTACCGATTGATCAATTTGATTTTACCGGTACGGCAGTGTGTGTCGTAATGGGGGCTGAAGATACAGGTCTGCGTCCAATTACCCAGTCACAATGTGATCAGAAGGTCTATATTCCAATGGCCGGAAACTTGCAAAGCTTAAATGTCAGTGTTGCCACCGGTATGGCACTGTATGAAGCCTGTCGTCAACGTAACCTGTAATTTTTCTTTGCTATTTAAAAGTTGTTTGCTATGTCGCCCCGGTCTCAAGGTTATCTTTATGTCGCCATTACCATGTGTATTTGGGGCGGATTTACCATTACTTCTCGCCTGAATGCCCAGTGGGGAATTAGTGCCTGGGATATTACCGCCTTACGTTTTGCCTTGGCATTTTGTATTCTCATGCCCATTTTACTCTATAAAAAAGACACCGCTTTTTTATGGAAAAAACAACCCTTTATCCTGGCAATGATCGGTGGGGTAGCGTATTGCCTGACCTCTTATAGTGCCTTTCATTATGTACCAGCAGCGCATGCAGCCATTTTCCTGAATGGCTGTATTCCGCTGTGTACAGCTTTAGCTGGATTGATATTATTTAAACAGCCTTTAGATAAACACATCCGGATTAGTTTGGTGATTATGCTGAGTGCGATCACTGCAATGAGCTTCTTGATGTATCAGGAAACCGGGGTGGCCTTTGGTTTTGGTGACATGCTATTTTTCCTGAGTGCGATCTGGTGGGGTGTATTCACCGTATTGTTACGCCAATGGAAACTTTCTGCCTGGCATTCTATGGCAGGTGTTGCCATCTGGTCGGCGATTATCTATGTGCCGATTTATCTATTGTTTTTGCCGAAAAATTTAACGGCACCCGAACCTGTGCATTTAATGCTACAGGTGATTTTTCATGGTATCTTTGTGGTCATTGTGGCCACACTGACTTATGTAGAAGCGATTAAGCGTCTGGGTGCATTCAAAACGGGAAGTATCGTGACTTTGGCCCCGTTTATGGCAGCAATTTTAGCGGTACCGCTATTGGGAGAGCCTTTAAGTCTGGCCATTATTTGTGGCTTGATCGGAATGGCGATCGGTGCATTACAGCCATGGCGCTGGATAGGTCATCAAGACAGTTTGCAGCAGCAACTTGATCAACAAAAAAAGCAGTCCTAATCGACTGCTTTTTTTAATTTCAGCGTTTCAAATAAGCTTCATGCAACGGTCTTAAATGGCTGTATAAATGGTCAAGATGACCGTCATTCAGCACAATATCATCAGCCAAACGACGCTTTTGTTCACGTGGCATCTGGGACTGAATAATTTTTTCAATTTGTTCAATGGACTGGTGATCACGCATAGCAGCCCGCTGAATCTGCAAATCAATTGATGCATCAATCAGCAGGGTATGATCAGTCAGCTCATGCTGGTTGGTTTCAAACAGCAGGGGAGAGACCAAGATTACATAAGGGCTGGTCGCAGCCTGCAGCTGTTGAATAATAGACTCTCGAATTGCAGGATGGGTAATACTTTCCAGCGTTTTACGTGCTTCAGGATATTTAAAAATATGTTCGCGTAAAGCCCGACGATTCAGCTCGCCATTGTCTGATAAAACCCAATCGCCAAAAGCCGCATGAATCTGTTGTAAGGCTGGCTGTCCTTTGGTTACTATCTCGCGCGCGACAATATCAGCATCGACCACAGTAATGCCCTGGGTTTCAAACCAGTTGCTGGCGGCCGATTTTCCACTACCAATCCCTCCCGTTAAACCCAAGATAAAAGTCATAGATGTCCCTAAAAATTACTGACCCAAATAGATTTTCATAATCTGCTCACCCCAAATAAAAGCAATCCACCCGGCAATGGCAATATAAGGGCCAAATGCAAAAGGCTGGTTCTCTTTGCGTACTTTCAGCAGAATAATGCCAATCACGGCACCGACGAAAGAAGAGAGCAATACGATCAATGGGAGCATCAATGGCCCCATCCAGGCACCTAAGGCAGCCAGAAGTTTAAAGTCGCCATAGCCCATACCTTCTTTACCGGTAATGATCTTAAACAGATAATAGACAATCCACAAACACAGGAAACCAATAATATAGCCCCAGATGGCAGAGGTTGGACTGGTATAGATACTATAGCTATTGATTCCCAAACCTAAGGCGGCCAGAGTTAAGGTATAGCGGTCTGGGAGAAGCTGGGTATCAAAATCAATAAAGGTCAGTGCAATCAGTACCCAGGTGAGGATCAGGCCAAACAGCATCTGCAGGGTAGGGCCGAAGACTGCCACAATAATCAGGGAACATGTTGCAGTTAACAATTCAATGAATGGATAGCGAATACTGATCGGATTTTTGCAAGAACCGCATTTGCCCCGTAAAACCAGCCAGCTGATGATAGGAATATTCTGATACCAGCGAATGGGTGTTTGGCATTTCGGACAGGTTGAATCTGGCTTGCTGAGGGTGATTTTTGTTTCGTCAATAATGGCCTGTTCGGGATGCAGCAATATTTGACAATCCTGCCGCCACTCTTGCTCCATCATTTTCGGCGTTCGATAAATCACGACATTGAGAAAACTGCCGATACAGAGACTAAAAAGCCCAACGGCAATATATAAAGCAGTTGGGTTAATCATAAAATAAGAAATGAAATCTTGCATTAAACCACAGAACCCATTTGGAAAATTGGAAGATACATGGCAATCACCAGACCACCAACCAGCACACCCAGCACGGCCATAATGAGGGGTTCCATCATCGAGGTTAAACCATCGACCGCATTGTCGACTTCATTTTCGAAATGCGTTGCGACTTTATCCAGCATGGCATCCAGTGCCCCAGACTCTTCACCAATCGCCACCATCTGTACAGCCATAGACGGAAATTTGTTGGTGACACGCATGGCAAATTGTAGCTGTTGGCCTGTGGCTACATCATCACGGATTTTCATCACCGCTGCTTCATAAACACAATTGTTAGTTGCGCCTGCAGTGGATTCCAATGCATCAATCAAGGGAACACCGGCCGCAAAGGTGGTGGCTAGAGTACGACTATAACGGGCAATAATGGCTTTATAGACCAGGTCGCCAAAAATAGGGGCTTTGAGGGCTGCTTTATCAAGAAAATCACGGAATTTTTTACTGCGTTTTTTTGCTTCAAGAAATCCGGCAATCATCGCACCAATGGCAATAATCAGAATAAACCAGTACTTTTGCATCCATTCCGACATATTTACCACCATTTTGGTAAAGGCAGGTAAATCGGCACCAAATGAACTAAAGAGGTCCTGGAACACAGGTACCACTTTAACCATCAAAATAATGGTCACGATCACGGCAACTACAATGACAGCTGCCGGATATTTCATGGCTTTTTTAATTTTTTGCTTTAACAGTTCGCTCTTCTCTTTATAGATCGCGACACGATCAAGCATGGTTTCCAGGGCACCAGACTGTTCACCAGATTCCACTAAAGAACAGAACAGGTTGTCAAAATATTGTGGGTACTTACGCAAGGCACCAGCAAAAGTATTGCCGCCTTCAACCTCACCTTTAATACCAAGTACTACTTCACGCATGGATGGATTTTCCAGACCCTCTGCTACAATCTCAAAGCTTTGAACCAAAGGAACCCCAGCTTTCATCATGGTGGCCAGTTGGCGGGTAAAAATAGTGATATCCAGGGTGGACACTTTCTTTTTCATTAAACCTTCGAGAATGTTTTTACGTTTTTCCCGAATATGTTTAATCGTGATGCCCTGCTTGCGTAAAGTCACTTTAGCAAGTGCCATATTCCGCGCAGGAAGTTCCCCTTTAAGTTTTTCCCCTTTACGATCAACACCTTCATAACTGAAGATGGGCATCATCTGTGCTTTTTTGACAGCCATGCGTTTATCCTTATTTTAAATTTTCATTTATTCACTGGTTACACGATTGACTTCCTGAAGCGAAGTCACCCCCTGCATAACCTTAATTAATCCTGAACGGCGTAAATTATTAAACCCCGATTTTTCAGATGCTGCTGCAATTTCAAGTGCATTACCATCTTCCATAATAATTTTCGAAATTTCAGGGGTCACTTTCATGACCTCATAAATACCGACACGACCTTTATAACCTTCACGGCACTCGGAACAGCCTACCGGTTGATATACCTGAAAGTCTGGATGTTTCAAATCTTCCTCAGTAAAACCCATTTCCAGCAGGCTGGGTCCAGGAATCTCTGCCGGAATTTTACACTGAGGACATAGACGACGTGCTAAACGTTGTGCAATCACTAGGTTGACAGAAGTTGCAATGTTAAAGGAAGGAACACCCATATTGCGTAAACGGGTTAAGGTTTCTGGTGCACTGTTGGTGTGCAGGGTCGACATCACCATATGACCGGTCTGGGCCGCTTTTACGGCAATTTCAGCTGTTTCCAGATCCCGGATCTCACCAACCATGACAATATCTGGATCTTGACGTAAAAATGATTTAAGCGCAGCAGAGAAGGTTAAACCGACTTTAGCGTTAACATTGACCTGATTAATCCCTTCCAGGTTAATTTCTACCGGGTCTTCAGCTGTGGAAATATTGGTATCTTCACGATTCAGAATATTCAAACCCGTATAGAGCGATACGGTTTTACCGGAACCGGTTGGACCTGTAATCAGTAGCATGCCTTGAGGTTTTTCCAGTGCTTGCATAAACAGTTCTTTTTGCTCTGGTTCATAGCCCAATGCATCAATACCCAGCATGGCACTGGATGGATCCAGAATACGCAGGACCAGTTTTTCCCCAAACAGTGTCGGTAAAGAGTTGACACGAAAGTCAATAGCTTTGCTTTTTGAAAGTTTGAGCTTGATCCGTCCATCTTGAGGTAAACGCTTTTCAGAAATATCCATTTGTGACATGACTTTTAAGCGCGAGGCTAAACGTGTGGACAGCTGTAACGGCGGATTGGCAATTTGACGGAGCACGCCATCAATACGATAACGCACCCGATATGACTTTTCATACGGTTCGAAATGTAAATCCGAAGCACCCATACGAATGGCATCAATTAACAGTTTATTGATGTACTTAACGATGGGAGCTTCATCCCCTTGAGGACCATCATCTTCATCTTCTTTTTGACTTAAATCATCTTGCTCTAGATTTAGATCGATATCTTCATCAGAAAACTCAAAACTGTCCGCCTGGGTAAAGTTTTGTTCAATCAGCTGGTGTAATTTCTGGTGCTCTACAATAATCGCTTCGATATTCATCTTACTGCTGAAGCGGATCGCATCCATGGCTTCTATATTGGTGGGATTACTGGTTGCGACGTAGAGTAAATTCCCGCGTTTAAAAATGGGCAGAATATAATGTTTGCTAATGATTTTTTCATCCAGCCCTTCTCGGATAATTTGAGCAGAGTCATAGGCACTCAAATCAAAAAGAGGTTCTCCAAATTCTTGAGAAATTTTTTCTGCAATAGCCAAGGAGGAAATTTTCAATTGATCAATTAAAAAAGGCACAATATCTTGATTGGCTTTTTTTGCATTCAATATTGCACTCTGCATATTTTCAGCAGAAACTAAGCCATCTTCGACTAAACATCGAATAAAACCCGTAAATCTTGGTGAACCTTGTAATGCTGCCATGCTCTAATATGCCTGCTTAATCAATTTGTTTATAATTGGTATCATTGAATTATACTTTTGTTATATAAAAATACCATATCTTAAAATGTTGTCATCTACTTAATATCAGATAAAACTTTGAACCAGCCGTATTACAGGGTGAAGTTTTTCTTGAGCGTAAAAAAGGGGATTGCAAAAAAATAAGAATCGCATAAAAAAGCCATGTGAAAATTTTCTGAAAAATCTTGAATTCCGTGTAGAATGTGCGCGGTTTAATGAATTGTTTTTAATAGGTTACTGTATGTCGGGTTCGGCTATTACTCCTTGGGTTGTCGGCAATTGGAAAATGAACCCAATGCAGGCAGATGCAAAAGCGTTGCTGCAAGATTTAAAAAAATTATTGCAAAACAATGACATTAAAGAACAAGATTGTCATTTGGGTATTGCACCGACCATGCTGGCTTTGAGTGGTGTTCAGGCAGAATTGGCAAGTTCAGCGCGCCCTGTTTATTCCGTTGCACAGGATGTTTCCCGTATTGCAGGTACAGGGGCATATACCGGTGAAGTAAGTGCCGAACTGCTGAAAGATCAGCAAATCGGTTTTGTACTGATTGGTCATTCAGAACGTCGTGAGATTTTTGGTGAAACTGCCCAGATTTTGAATGAAAAAGTTAAAAATGCTTTAAATGCAGGATTAACCATTATTTATTGCGTAGGTGAAAGCCTAAATCAGCGTGAAAATGGTCAGGCCGAGCAGGTGGTGTTGCAACAAATCTGTGATATTGCCACAGTTGTTCAGGCTGAACAGTGGAAAAATATAGTGGTGGCTTATGAACCCATTTGGGCAATTGGTACGGGTAAAACAGCTTCACCTGAAGACGCACAGGCAATGCATGCCAAAATCCGTGCAGGTTTAACCCAAATTACACCTTTGGGTACAGGCATGGCAATTTTATATGGTGGTAGTGTTAAGCCGGAAAATGCAGTAGAGTTGGCAGCCTGTCCAGACATTAATGGTGCGCTGGTTGGTGGTGCATCTTTAAATGCAGAGTCTTTTTATAAAATTGCCCAGGCTTTTGCAAATACAAAATAATTAGGAGTTCAGCATGCATGCATTTGTGCTGGTAGTACATATTATCTTAGCCATTTTAATGATTGTATTGATTCTGGTACAACATGGTAAGGGTGCCGATGCGGGTGCATCATTTGGTGGTGGTGGAGCAGCAACCGTCTTTGGTGCTTCAGGTTCGGCTAATTTTTTAACACGTTTAACGGCAATTTTAACAGCCTTGTTTTTTGTCACCAGCCTAAGTTTAGCGGTGTTTGCTAAAAAGCAAACCACTGATGCCTATAGCTTAAAATCGGTACAAATGACTGCTCCTGCACAAAGCCAATCGCCTGAAACTTCACCAGTTGCACCAAAAACTAGCGAATAAATATATTTAGTTCTTTCTTTTTGGGTCTGATCCGACTAGAATGCGTCACAGCTGCGGTGGTGGTGGAATTGGTAGACACGCTACCTTGAGGTGGTAGTGCCTTCGGGCGTGGGGGTTCAAGTCCCCCCTTCCGCACCAACTTATAATCCAGAACATAAGTTGGTGTAAGCAGCAAATCTGTTGATGCGGGATGGAGCAGTCTGGTAGCTCGTCGGGCTCATAACCCGAAGGTCGTTGGTTCAAATCCAGCTCCCGCTACCAATCTTTATTTTAGATGTAAACTAAAATAAGCACTTTGATAATTTAAGGTGAGATTAATTTTTTGCAATGTTGTTGCGGGATGGAGCAGTCTGGTAGCTCGTCGGGCTCATAACCCGAAGGTCGTTGGTTCAAATCCAGCTCCCGCTACCACTATTTGATTAGGGTGCAACTTAATCAAGCAATCACTGAACAGTTTTTAATTGAAAATGATCAGCAGATTGTATATAATTTTTGCACGTTGATGCGGGATGGAGCAGTCTGGTAGCTCGTCGGGCTCATAACCCGAAGGTCGTTGGTTCAAATCCAGCTCCCGCTACCAAGTTTCTAAAAGGCTCACAAAAAGGTGGGCCTTTTTGCACAGTGGACTTTGGTTTTTCTGTGTAAATAGGGGCGATTACGCCCTTTTTTATTGGCTATCGTGTAGTGTCCGACATTTATTGGTCAAATCGTCATGTTTCACTACTAATATAGTTGAGTTAGTCTGAACCGGTCACCGCGACCATTGAATCGCACCATAATGACGAGAGTAAATGAAGCTATCAAATAAAACTCAAGCACTCCAAGACCTAATCGCTCCTGCAGTGCAAGCATGCAATGTCGATCTTTGGGGAATTGAATTTCTTCCTCAGGGTAAACGTTCTTTATTGCGTATCTATATCGATAAAGCAGATGAAAATAACGAACAACCTGTCATGAATGAAGATGGCGAGCTTGAACAGGGTCGAGGTATAGGCGTACAAGACTGTGTTCGCGTAACACAGCAAGTGGGTGCTATGCTTGATGTACATGATCCAATTTCTGGTGAGTATTCACTTGAAGTTTCTTCTCCGGGTTGGGACCGTCCATTTTTCCAGCTTGAACAGATGGCTGGTTATATCGGACAAACCGTTGCGCTGCGTCTGATCAGTGCTGTAGATAACCGTCGTAAATTTCAAGCCAAACTGATTGCTGTTGATCTTGAAAATGAACTTATTCAAGTGGAAGTTGAAAAGCAACAAATCCTTGAAATTGATAGTCATAATATCGACAAAGCAAATTTGATTTACCAAGATTAATTTATCCAAATAAATAAGAATCTGAACGAATAGGTGACTTATGGCACGTGAAATTCTTACCGTAGTAGAAACGGTTAGTAACGAAAAAGGTGTACCTCGTGAAGCGATCTTTGAAGCGCTAGAACAAGCGCTTGTTGCTGCGACTAAAAAGAAATTTTATGAAGGCACAAACTCGGAAGAAGCACGTTTACGTGTGGAAATCGATCGTAAAACAGGTGATTACCGTACTTTCCGTCAATGGGAAGTGGTGGCTGATGAAGATCACGAAATGCCGGCATGTCAGGATGCAATTTCGGATGTGGATCCTGCCAAATGGTCTATTGGTGACATTCGTGAACTCGAAGTGGAATCGATCGACTTCGGCCGAATTGCTGCGCAAATTGCAAAACAGGTGATTGTGCAAAAAATTCGTGAAGCTGAACGTGCTCTGGTTGCTGATGCCTATGAATCTAAAGTCGGTGAACTCATCTACGGTGAAGTGAAAAAGCAAACCAAAGATGGCTTTATTATTGACTTGGGAGACAATGCGGAAGCTTATCTTGCCCGTGAAGAGATGATTCCTAAAGAAATTCTTCGTCCGAAGCAACGTGTAAACGCGATTTTATATAGCGTGAACCGTGAAGGTCGCGGTGCACAACTGTTATTGTCACGTGCACGTCCTGAAATGCTGATTGCATTGATGAAAAAAGAAATTCCTGAAATTTCTGAAGAAATCATCGAAATTAAAGCAGCTGCACGCCAGCCGGGTGTTCGTGCTAAAATTGCTGTGAAAACCAACGATCACCGTATTGATCCTGTAGGTGCATGTATTGGTATGCGTGGTACACGTATCCAGGCTGTACAGTCAGAACTCAATGGTGAACGTATTGATGTGGTGGTGTGGTCTGATGATCCGGCACAGTACATTGCTAGTGCGCTAGAACCTGCAGATGTATCCAGTATTGTGATTGATGAAGATGTTCACAGTGCTGATATCATTTTTGCGGCGAGCGATCAGTTGGCACGTGCTATTGGTTCACAAGGTCAAAATGTCCGTTTAGCCTCTGAATTGACTGGCTACAAATTGGATATGATGCTCGAAGAGGAATTCTACGCACGTCAACAAAATGAAGCTCAACAATATCTCGACATGTTTGTCACCCGTCTGGATATTGAAGAAGACTTGGCAATGGCTTTGGTTGAAATGGGCTTTACTTCTTTGGAAGAAATTGCTTATGTTCCAGCTGAAACATTTGATGAAATCGAACTGGATGCTGAAACAGTTGAATTATTGCAAAGCCGTGCGAAGGAAATTACCTTGGCTGATGCATTAAAACAACAAGAAAACATTCAAGAACCAAGTGCTGAACTTGTGGCAATGCAAGGGATGACACAGGAAATCGCATATGCCCTTGCGGCTCGCGGTGTGGTGACTGTAGATGATTTAGCTGACCAAGCCACTGACGATATTGAAGATATTGAAGGTTTAGGTACGGAAAAAGCGGGTCAACTTATTATGAAAGCGCGCGAATCATGGTTTAACTAGGAGGAAATATATGACGGACAAGTCGATTAAAGAGTTGGCTCTCAGCGTGGATCGCCCCGTTGAGAAGCTCCTAGAGCAGGTTCGTGACGCAGGTTTACCCCAACGTAAAGCTGAAGATATTATTTCCACTGAACAACAAAATACCCTCGTTAACCATTTGAAGAAAGTTCATGGTCAGGACGATGGGAATGCAGGAAAAATCACGTTGAAACGTAAAACAACCAGTACTGCTAAAGTGGCCAGTACATCAGGTAAGGCGAAAACAATTAATGTAGAAGTTCGTAAGAAGCATACATTTGTTAAGCCAGATCCGGAACAGATTAAAGCTGAAGCTTTAGCGAAAGCACAAGCCGAACAGAATTCGCGTGAAGCTGAGCAAAAGCCAGCAGCGAAAGCTGAAGAACCTAAGCAACAACCTGAATCTAAAGCAAAACAGGCTTTAGAAGCAATGCGTGCAGCAGCGAAGCAAGAAACTGCGAAGCAAGAAGTACCAAAAGCAGCGGTTGTAGTAAAACGCAAGTCAAACAACAAGCCGATTGTAAAACAGCCGGTTAAAGTGACTGAAACACCAGAACAGAAGAAAGCACGTGAAGCACAAGCTGCACAGTTAAAAGCAGTTGAAGAAGCGGCACGTCGTAAATCGGCTGAAGAAGCACAACAACGCACGCTTGAACAAATGCGCCAAATGGCTTCCAAGTATTCTTCTGAAGATGCCACGGCAACAATTCGTGTGATTGATGATTCTCCACTGGCTGCCGGTCTGGTTGGTCAGGCCTATGAAGATTCTTTTGCGAAAGAAGACCGTGAAATTAAACGTGGTGGCAATACCACCAATGCGCGTGCACCGAAAAAAGGTGGTCGTCGTGGCGAAGAGCAATCTTTCCGTGATAACTCGCATAAACGCGGTTTAAAATCAAGTCAGGCGAACAAGCATGGCTTTGAAAAACCAGTTAAAAAACAAATTTATGATGTTGAAATCGGCTCAACCATCATCGTAGCTGACTTAGCTGCGAAAATGGCAGTGAAGGTGCGTGAAGTTATCAAGGCACTCATGAAAATGGGTGAGTTAGTGACTCAGAATCAGGCGATTGATCAAGAGATTGCAGCGCTGGTTGTTGAAGAAATGGGTCATAACCCAGTTCTAGTTTCTGATACTCAGGCTGAAGACAACTTGCTTGAAGCGGCTGAAGAAGCGCGTGGTGCTCAAACCACTCGTGCTCCTGTCGTAACCATCATGGGTCACGTTGACCATGGTAAAACCTCGCTGCTTGACCGTATCCGTCGTACTAAAGTGGCTGCAGGCGAAGCGGGTGGTATTACCCAGCATATCGGTGCTTATCACGTGAAAACGGATAAAGGCATTATCACTTTCTTGGATACCCCAGGACACGCAGCGTTTACCGCAATGCGTTCACGTGGTGCGAAAGCGACTGATATCGTGGTGCTGGTTGTTGCAGCGGATGATGGTGTAATGCCACAAACTGCGGAAGCGATTGATCATGCACGTGCTGCTGGTACGCCAATCATTGTTGCAATTAACAAGATGGATAAAGAGTCTGCCGATCCTGACCGTGTATTGAACGAATTGACCACGAAACAGATTGTACCTGAACAATGGGGCGGTGATGTACCGGTTGCCATGGTTTCAGCACACTCAGGTCAAGGTATTGATGAACTTCTAGACCTGATTTCAATTCAAGCAGAATTGCTAGAGTTGAAAGCATCTGAAGAAGGTGCTGCTCAAGGTGTGGTCATTGAAGCACGTGTAGACAACAGCCGTGGTGCGGTAACGTCTATCTTGGTTCAAAACGGTACATTGAATGTAGGTGATCTTGTCCTTGCAGGTTCATCTTACGGTCGCGTTCGTGCGATGGTGGATGAAAATGGTCAACGTATCAAATCTGCAGGTCCGTCAATTCCTGTAGAGATCTTGGGTCTTCCGGAAGCACCAATGGCAGGTGATGAAGTTCTTGTTGTGAATGACGAGAAAAAAGCACGTGAAGTTGCCGATGCGCGTATGGATCGTGAACGTCAAAAACGTCTTGAACGTCAATCTGCAATGCGTCTTGAGAACATCATGGCATCGATGGGCAAGAAAGATGTGCCTATTGTGAATGTGGTACTCAAAACTGATGTGCGCGGTACTTTGGAAGCATTACACGTGGCACTTGCCGAACTGGCAACTGATGAAGTGAAAGTACGTATTATTGGTTCAGGTGTCGGTGCAATCACTGAGTCTGACGTAACGCTGGCTGAATCTTCTGAAGCGGTATTGCTTGGCTTTAACGTTCGTGCCGACAATACTGCGCGTCAAAAAGCCGATGAAGACGGTATCGACATTCGTTACTACAGCATCATCTATCAATTGATTGATGACGTGAAAGCAGCAATGAGCGGTAAACTTGCTCCTGAACACCGTGAAACAATTCTGGGTGTGGCTGAAGTGCGTGAAGTGTTCCACTCAAGCAAATTCGGTGCGGCTGCAGGTTGTATGGTACTTGAAGGTGTATTGCACCGTAATAAACCAATCCGTATTCTTCGTGATGACGTGGTGGTGTTCCAGGGTGAGCTTGAATCTCTTCGTCGCTATAAAGAAGTGGTGGAAGAAGTTCGTGCCGGTATGGAATGTGGTCTTGCAGTGAAAGGCTATAAAGACATCAAAGCACAAGACAAGATCGAAGTGTATGATGTTCAATTGATTAAACGGAGTCTTTAATGGCGGGTAGTCAACGTCTGAAGCGTATGGCAGATTCAGTTCAGCGCGAGTTGTCTGAACTGATTCGTCAAGAGCTGAAAGATCCACGCCTGGGTGGTCTGGTGACCATCTCTGCGGTGAAAGTTAGCCCAGATTTAGGATATGCCGAAGTTTATGTGACCGTGATGGGGCGTGAGCTGGGCGATGAGCAAAGTGAAGCGGCAAACAAGGAAACGTTAGATGTCTTGAATAAGGCATCTGGTTTCCTGCGCCACGAACTCAGTCGTCGTATCAAGACACGTATAACGCCTCGCTTGCGTTTCCATTACGACAAAACCAACGCATATGGCAACTATATGTTTGGTCTGATTGCAGAAGCAGTGAAGGATTTACCTCCAGCTGATGATGCAAAAAAAGATGATGAATAATCGCTAAAAAGAAAAGCCACCTTCGGGTGGCTTTTTTGTGGCGGAAAATTCTGCTCAGAAGAATAAATCTGTGTAAAACGGTATAAAATTTTAAGTTAAGTTTAGAATAACAAGAACGGTTTCAGCTGACATCATTATGTGAATCATTTTCTGTTTTGGGATTGCGACGACGACTTCGTTGCCAGGGCAAGGGGCGTTCAAGTGCTTCAGGTACTTCGCCACTGGTTGAGCGTAAACGTAAATGTAGTGCTGCCTGTGCCATAAGATTTGCAGACACAGGCGCAGTAATGAACGCCAGCAAAGTCAATAACAGTTCGGCAAAACCAAAGCGTCCCTGAAAGGCTGAAAAGATCATGGCAGCAATCAGGAAACTGCCCAGACCCAGGGTACTGGATTTGGTCGGCGCATGCAGGCGCATAAATAAATCGGGCAGACGCACCATCCCAATGCCGCCCACCAGCATGAAGAATGAACCAATCAACAAAAAAATTGAGACCAGGATTTCCATGAGAAGTTGCATCACTGTTGCTCCTAATCGACCACATGGCCAGTGGTAAAGTAGCGTGCCAAGGCTGCGGTGGACACAAATCCAAGCATGGCAACCAATAAAGCTCCTTCAAATAAGGAGGTGCTTGCCCAGTAGATACCCAGAATGACCACCAGACAGGTCGCATTCAGAAACAGGGTATCCAGTGCTAAAAGCCGGTCCACGATGGAAGGGCCAATCACCATACGGATCAGACAAAGAAACATGGAAATGGTGATTGCAACCATACACAGACCCAGTGCATAAGGCAAAATACTCATGAATCTTCTCCTAATTCCACATCAAAAATTTCGATCAGTGCTTTTTCATAACGATTTTTAATTTCGATAATATCGATTTCGGCATTATCGGTACTCAGGGCGTGAACCAGAATATCACCACGATCGTGATCGATCCCTGCGGTCACGGTACCCGGCGTGGTGGTAATAATCAGGGCCAGTAAAACATTGACCTGTTCATGCTGGGTTTCCAGAGGTACACGAAACCATTTCGGATGCAGTTTATAGGTGGGACCAAGCACCTGTTTGGCTACTTTAATATTACAAACAATAATGTCCCATAACACCACAAAGAATAATTTTATGGCCAGAATCCAGTGAATATTTGGGGTGTTGCCAATAAACGGTTTGACTAGATATGGAATAGCAATGCCCAGCAATAAGGCCATCAGCAAGGTTGCCAGATCCAGACTATGCGCCAGCATGATCCAGCTTAAGGCCACAATCACGGAGACGAAGGGATGCGGCAGCCAGCGGTCCAAAAACGATGTTTTTTGCATGTTTAAGGCTCCATAGGCTTGAGTTTGGCATCATCCGGATCAGCAGTTTGCTGGTCTTGCTGCTGCCTGATCTGGCGTTGTTTATATTCTGAAATGTGCTCACCTTCTAAAGTCTTTTTCGAGATGATATACGGAATCAGATGCGCATTCGGATCGACGGTTTCACCACCATATTTAGTTTCAGGTAAATTTTCAGGATTGAAGGGCTGTACGCTAATCACCTGATTCAGGTCATCCCGGTGCAAAATCGCGTCTTCATACACAGCATTATTTTGGATCTGTTCCGCCGTCTTGAACATGTACTGCTGAATTGGATTTGCGCAAACCATATACAGCACCAGGCCTGACAACAGCAGATAAATGGTTTGGTCATTGCGTGTTGGTGCATGATTGGGTATGGCTTGATACGCTTTGAAGGCTTCGGTTTCCGGTTGGCTTTCAGGTTTGCTGGCACGCCAGAACAGAATGAACCCCACCCGGGTAAAGGCGAGAATGCTGAGTAAACTCACCAGCAGCACCACCGCAATAATCACACCCTGATAAGGGGAATGTGAAGTGGCCTGCAAGATAAAAACCTTGCCTAAAAAGCCACTAAAAGGCGGTAAGCCCGCCATCATCAAGGCAATGAAAAAGAAGGTGAGTGACACCGCTTTGTGCTGTTTCATTTGCGGGGCGATGTTGAAATGGTCTTTGAATGTACCGCGTTGCGAGGTAATCCAGCCGCAGAGCAGATAAAATGCGGCGCCAATAATAGTGCTATGTACCAGATAGTACAGTCCTGCAGCCCAGGCCAAGGTATTGAATAATGAAATGGCAATCAGCAGGGTGCCAATGGAAGATAAAATCATAAAACCGACAAAACGGCGTAAACGCTCGGCGCCAATGGCACCAATCACCCCATACACCGAGGTGATCAAACCGATCGGAAGCAGCCAGTTTGCCAGAATGCCCTGACTTAAGCGGTCATCAAAAATCGTGCCATTGACGCGAAGAATGGCATAGATCCCCACTTTGGTCATAATGGTGAAAATGGCAGCCACTGGAGTGGTGGCAACTGCATAGGTTTTCGGTAGCCAAAAGCCGACCGGCAACATGGCAGCCTTGATGCCAAAGACCACAAATAACAGCAGGCCGCCTGCAACGGCCAGGATATGCTGGTCCGGTTCTAACAGCGGAATTAAACGTGCGACATCGGCCATGTTTAAACTGCCGACACTGCCGTAGATCATGCCCAGACCAATCAGAAACAGCGCAGAGGCCAGCAGGTTGATGGTGACATAGTGAATGCCGAGCTGGAAACGGGCCTTGCCTTGTCCATGTAGCAGCAGGACATAAGAGGCCATCAACAGGATTTCAAAGAATACGAATAAATTAAATAAATCGCCGGTCAGGAAGGCACCACACAAGCCCATGAGCAAAAAATGGAACATGGCATGGAAATAACGCCCTTGAGTATCCCAGGCGTGACTGGCAAACCATAAGATGGGTGTTGCCAGGGCATAGGTCAGCACCAGCATCAGTGCGGAAAGCTGGTCCAGAACCAGCACAATACCGAACGGTGCCGCCCATTCACTGAGGTTGTAGGTCGTGATTTGCCCGCTGCTGGCCAAAATTAAATACAGTACGGCAGTGCCTAAACCCAGGATTGAAGAAACATAACTGATGCCACGACGCCAAGGCTGCCGCCAGTCATGGGCTAATGAACCTTTGCCGGGATTGCCCAAAAGCACCAGTAAAAAACCGGTAAATGCCGGAATTAAAATGCTGAATATTGGGGTGTGTTCAGTCCAGAACTGGATGATGGCATTCATTAAGGCTCATCCTCACGCGGGTCAATCGGGTTGATTTCTTCTTTTGAGTCGACATGGTCGGTACCGCTTTCATAACGGCTGCGTAAAGCCAGCTGGACAATAAAGGCCGTGGTGGCAAAGCCAATCACAATGGCCGTCAAGACCAGAGCCTGAGGTAGAGGATCGGTCACTTTGCTGGTTTCCGTGAGGACAGCGGGTGCATTGACCTGAATTCGTCCCGTGGCAAACAGGAATAAATTGACTGCATAGCCAATCATGGCCAGCCCTAAAACCACAGGGAAAGTACGTGCACGCAGGATCAGGTAAATTCCCGTGGCAACCAGTAGACCAATGGCAGAGGCAAGTAAAAATTCTAGACTAATCATTTTATTCCCCCTTCAATACAGGACCGGACATGCTGGAGTGGCGCGAGTCACCCAGAACTGAAATCATCAACATGGTGGCACCCACGACTGTGACATAGACACCGACATCAAATAATGCTGCAGAGGCCAAATGGATATCCCCCAACAGGGGCGGAGCGATATGCACATGGGCACTGGTCAGGAATGGACGTCCCCAGAACCAGGCAGCCAGTCCGGTCAGCCCCGCAATGCTTAGACCTGAACCAATCCAGATTTCATATAAACGGCCTGATTTGGCTCTCAGCATCTGTTCAGCCTGATCTTGTCCCAAGGCAATGTACTGGATCACCAGGGCCAAAGAGGTAATCAGACCGGCAATGAAACCACCGCCGGGCAGGTTATGGCCACGCAGGAAGATATACAGGCTCACCACCAGTGCCAGAGGCAATACCCAGGATGCGGTAATACGGAACATCAGCGGAGAGGGATTAAAGCGGTAGGTCAGTCCCTGGGTGATGGTGGTGCCGTGTGCACGCATGCCATCCATCAGACACAGTGCGCCAATCGCAGCAATACCCAAGACGGTAATTTCCCCAAAGGTATCGAAACCCCGGAAGTCGACCAGAATCACGTTGACCACATTGGAACCGCCACCGAGCGGAAGCGACTGCTGCATGAAAAACCATGAAATCGAGTTGTGGTCACGGGTCAGCATCAGCCAGCTAATCCAGCCGATGCCCAGACCACCGCCAATGGCAATCAGGGCATCGCGCCAGCGCCGTGAAACACTGGATTCATAAGGGGTAAGCTGTGGCAGCAGGGAAAGGCTCATCAGCAGCAATACTGTCGTGACCACATCGACCGTAATTTGGGTGAGGGCCAGATCGGGTGCCGATAAGGTCACAAACACCAGAGTCACTACAAGTCCGACCGCACCGCTAATCAGCACGGCCTTAATCCGTTCATGGTGAAACCACAGCATCATCCAGCAGGCTGAGAACAACAGCAGCCACAACACAATGGCAATCGCGGGAGCATGGACAAGTTCACGTGTGCCTGTGCTCAGGCCCTGATTGATAAAGGGGATGCTCAGGAAAGCGCCACTGAACAGCACAATCCACATCAGATAGCTTTGCAGTGAACCATTTTCAGTTTGCCGTTTGAACTTGCGTGAACTCAGTAACAGATGTTTTAAAAATAAATCGAACAGCACTCTGCCCTGGAATTTGCCCAAGATAGGATCAAGATCAATTTCCCGGATGCGACCGCCTTTGGCCAAAGAAAAATAGAAAATTACCCCACCCAAGAGTGCAACAATACTCATCAGCAAAGGCAGGTTAAAACCATGCCAGATGGCTAAATGGCTACCGGCAAAGTCAGGTATTTGAGTGCTGGCACGTGCAGTTGCATTGACAATATTTTCCACCAGCAGCGCCGGCAACAGACCAACCAAAATACATAAAACTGCCAGCAGTATTGCAGGTACGCGCATGCCCAGCGGCGGTTCATGGGCTTGTCGGTTGGGTACCTCTAAGCCAATCGGACCATCGAAAAATACCCCATGCACTAAACGCACCGAATAAGCCACAGCGAAAATTCCGGCCAGCGTTGCCATAATGGCGGAAACAATGAGCACCGGACCAGAGAGGTTGGCCAAAAGTTCGGTAAAGAACATTTCCTTGGACAGGAAGCCATTGGTCAGGGGCACGCCGGCCATAGAGGCGGCGGTGATCATGGTCAGGGTGGCAGTAAATGGCAGGAGTTGCCAGATGCCACTAAGCTTACGCAAATCGCGGGTTCCGGTTTCATGGTCAATGATCCCGGCAATCATGAACAAAGCCGCTTTAAAGGTGGCGTGATTAATAATATGGAAAATGGCAGCAGCAATTGCCAGTGGTGAACCTAATCCCAGTAAGCACACAATCAAGCCTAAATGACTGATGGTGGAGTAAGCCAATAAGCCTTTTAAGTCTTCCTTGAAAATGGCAAAGAAGGCAGCCATACATAAGGTGAACAAGCCCACGAAAGTCACAATATTGTGATACAGCGCTGCACCGACAAAAATTGGCGTAAAACGTGCCAGCAGGAAAATTCCGGCTTTGACCATGGTGGCAGAGTGCAAATAGGCTGAAACCGGCGTCGGAGCTGCCATGGCATTCGGCAGCCAGAAGTGAAACGGGAACTGGGCACTTTTAGTGAAGGCACCAAGTAAAATCAGCAGCAAGCTTGGAACAAATAGCGAGTGACTTTGAATTTGATTCTTCATCGTCAAAATCTGGTCAATCTGATAGGTTCCGGTGATTTGACCGAGCAGAATGAAACCACCCAGCATGGCCAGACCACCCATACCGGTAATGGTCAGAGCCATACGTGAACCACGTTGTGCAGCTTCGTAATTGCTCCAGTAACCCACCAGCAGGAAGGAGGAAATACTGGTCAGTTCCCAAAAAATAAGCAGTAAAATTAAATTGTTAGAAAGAGAGATCCCGAGCATGGAGGCCATGAACAGCATCAGCAGAAGATAGAGTTTGCTTAGAGAATTTCTAGGATTTAAATAATAATAGGCATAAATATAAATCAGCGTTCCGATCCCGCTAATCAGCAAGCAAAACAACAGGCCTAAGGCATCCAGACGAAAGCTTAAGTCAATGCCTAACTGGGGTAACCAGGCCCAGCTTTGTGTCATTGTTCCGCCATTAAACACATCTTTGGCTTGCAGCAGTAACAGGGTCAGACTACTCAGGCTGACCCCTAAGGCGGCTAAAGCCGTTAGCCCGCGTGAAAATTTCAGCCACGAGACAAGGGTTGTGCCCAGTACTAACGGTAACAAGATAATAATCGGTAGCACACTCATATCCAAAGTCGTGAGTTAGGCTATAAACACCTAAGCGTGAATCTTATCTTCCAAGGATTACAGGAATGCAAAGAACAATCCAAACTTCTCAATCTTGAAAGCCGGTTTGAGTTAAAAAATGAAAAACAAGCTGTGTTGCGCAACCTGTAAAAAAGTCATAGTAGAATCGGATTTTACTATTAAACTTTAAATATACATGATCTTATTGCATGAGTAAAACAACATCGATTATTTTTGCGCACACACCCGGGTTGGTTGACATTTCATAAATACTTGCCTGACTTATTATACGCCCCTCTATGCTTGAGGGGCGTAGCGTGTTTAGCCAGATGCAATGCTGAAACTGAATTTTTTAAACATACCGGGTATTTTTAACACCTTTCAATCTTTTGTGTCAGGAAATAGGATGAGAGGAAGAGGTGTCATCCGGTTGTTGGATTAAGTGCAATAATTCTGCTTGTTGTTCTGGCGTTAAATGCTGCTGGATCTGCTCTAGCAGGCTTTGCGGGGTAATACTTTCTGATGCAGGCTCATTTAAGGCATCGGCTTCAATCACTTCCTCATTAAACACAAGATTTTCATAAATTGAATCAAATTCTTCCTTGAGCGGTTGCAATTGCATATCAAACAGCTGCTTATGTTCCAGTTTTAAACACTGATATTCGGCTGCATGTTCCAGTAATTCCATGCGGTTGCCAGTGGCAACAATTTGCAGGCGCGGAAACGCCTGATGCAGGCGCTGTAAAATCACTTGCGAAGTATTTTGATCGAGCTGGTGATCAATCGCGTCAATCAGCAAAATGCCGTCGCCTTCCAGACAGGGATATAAACTTTTGGGATTGAGCAGGCACAAACGCCGTACAATATCGCCCACCAGGGCGATCCAGTTTTTAACACTATTGGAAAGTTGCTGATAGAGCATGGTTTTTCCCGCATAACTCACCATCAGCTGCAATTTGGGCTGATACTGCACATAAATATCTTCAAAATTGGGAAGAACGGTGCTGAGAGCCTGTTTTAAGGCATCCAGACTTGGCGCATTCATTTGCTTCTGGGCATTGACCAAGTGTAGTAAAAAATCTTTGTCTTTATTTTTCTGGATGGATGAATTGGTAATGAGCTGCTGAAACAGCTGCGCAATCTGGGCATTTTCAATATCGCTGATTTCACGAAACCACTCAAAGAAACGGCTAAAGGTGGTATGGGGAATGGTGGAAATTTCATAGGCATGTGAAGTCTGAAACACCACCGGATTATTTTTGCTCTGAATATTCATTTCATGGACAAAGCGTTCTGCCGGGTAATAGGCAATCAGGGGCAAGCCTTGCTGCTGATCGTGCTTCAGCGCGTTATGATAGAGCTCCACCAGATTGTCTAATTGCTGGGTTTCGGCCTTGCTGGTACCAATGCCATGACTGTTTAAAGTTTTATAAATTTGCCAGTCACAGGTTGTCAGGGTCTTGTCGCCAGCTTCGCTAGCGGCATTTAAAGTCCCGATATCGGGAGGAATATGAACCCGAATATCAATTTTGGATTGCAGGCGGGTGAACATGATGTCCTGATCCAGCATCACCACACCGGCAGCACGCAGGTCTTTATAGTGGGCTGCAAACCAGGTGAGTGCCTGATAGGTAAATTTTAAAATACCGGTTTTGCCGGAGCTTTGATCGCCCAGAATCAGGGTGATGGGCTTGTCATTAAATTTCAGCTTGAGATCGGCAAAATGAAGCGCGTGTTTGAGTTGAATAGAGTCAATTTTCATAAAACACCTGCCTTGCAGCTAAAGCTAAAATTATTCTCCCACAGCTTTACGCAGCGATACCGGCATTTGCTTTTTCAGCTGTTGTACCAGATCGTAAATGTGGTGAATATTTAAACTTACTTTAGCACGTGTGCAGGCTACGTAAAGCAATCTTAACTCTTCGTCACTAATTTTATGGTCTCTTTCATTCACCTTGAACTGATAGTCATCTTCGATGTGCACGCGGTCCCATTCCAGGCCTTTGGCTTTGTGGGCGGTCGAAATAATGTAGTCGGCCTGTTCAATAGGGGTGATTTTGGCCAAGGCTCTTTTGAGTGGATCGGTACCGTGATCATCCACCAGTTTCACTAAGGGTTTAATGTCACTGCCGTCATTGGTTTCACAGTATTCATGCACGTCGTGCCAGGAATTAAACCAGGCCAGTTCCGGCACGTCGGTCACGCGGCGGCCCTGTTTCAGCATGCTCGCGGCATCGACAAAGCGGTTTAGTCTGACATGATCGGCCTGCAAGCTGACTTTGTCGCCATGCACCAGTCCGGAAAGTAGCAATTCCATCGCGCGGGCATTGGTGCGGCACAAAATAGCATCACGCTGTTTGGTGTGCGGTTTATTCACCACTTTAGAATTCAGTAACGGATTGCCGAGCAAGGGTACGGTTTCATTTAATGCACCTAAAATGGCGTTGGCATTTAAGGCAATCTCTTCACCAAAACGGAACGAGGTGGTCAGGCGTGATTCAGGCAGTGGCAATTGTTGCATGGCATTAACAGCACCGCGCCAAGCATAAATTTGTTGATGGGCATCGCCGACATAAATCACCTGGGTATTTCTTTGACGCAGCAAAATACCCAACATCAGTGGGTCGGCATCTTGTGCTTCATCAAACAATACATAGTCTGCAGGAATATTCGGTTCAGACAAGGCCCAAAGTTTCAGATAAATATCATGCCCTATACCGGCTTGATGATCGGGATCAATCGACTCTAGCCAGCGCCGTTCAATGGCCGGATAAAGATGCTTCTGCAACTCTTCAATATCGTCCGGATGCAACCAGCTCGGTGCCTGCAGATGTCGCGGTGCCGGATATTGCGAACTGGTCGAGCAGAAATAGCTGACGGCATTGGCCACCAGACTGGCGAGACGCGACGGCATCATGACATATTTTTCATAACGTCCGCCCATCATTCGGCGCAGGGTAATCGGTTGTAGCCGGTATTCCTTGGCAATAAAGCTCGGACTTAAACGCGGCAAGCGAAGTTTGTCGGTGACACCGCGTGGCACACTGCGAAAAGCCAGCGAGTGAAAGGTTCGACAGTCGACATTGCGATGAAATTTACTTTGTGCTTCTGCTGCAATGGCTTTGTTAAATGCCAGATACATGCCACGCCGTTCTGGCATGGCATCGCTGATCATTTGCAGGGTGGTGGTTTTACCTGTGCCAGCATAGGCAATCACTTTGAAGGAATTGCCCAGACGCGCATTATCTATAGCAAGCGCTTGCTCGTAGGTGGGATTGGGCTTTTTAGATACTGACACGGTAAAAAGACTGAATTAATGCTGACGATTGGCTTTTTCCACCAGGCCAGACAGGCCTTGGCGACGAGCCAGCTCGTTTAATACCAGTTGTGGGTCGAGGTCGAAATAACCCAGCATCACAATGGTGTGGAACCATAAATCGGCAACTTCGTAAATCAGGTCGTTTTTATTGTCTGTATTGGCTTCAGATTTAAAATCTTTGGCTGCGATGATGGTTTCAACGCTTTCTTCACCGACTTTTTCCAGAATTTTATTCAAGCCTTTGTGATACAGCTTGGCGACATAAGATGAATCCGGGTCGGCTTTTTTGCGCTCTGCCATCATCTGGCCCAAATAGTCCAGAACTTCGACTTGTTCAGACTGGGCAGTCGAGGCATTCATGGCCAGAGTATGTGGATTGGTTGATTTTTCAGCATAAATCTGACTCGGATCTTTCAACTGTGCATCGACAATTTCCCAGCCATTTGCGGTCAATTTGCGGTAGAAACATGATTCACGACCAGTATGACAGGCAATACCGCCGTGCTGTTCAATCTGCAACACAATCACGTCGGCATCACAGTCCAGACGGATTTCATGCACAGTCTGAAAATGACCGGATTCTTCACCCTTGTGCCATAACTTGTTGCGTGAACGGGAGAAATATACCGCCTGATTTTTTTCTGCAGTTAAAGCCAAAGCCTCACGGTTCATCCAGGCCACCATCAGGACACGTCCGCTTTGATGATGCTGGGCAATGGCAGGGATCAGACCTTGTTCGTTAAATTTTACTTCATCGAGCCATTGCGCGTTGTTCATGAGAATTTCACCAAAAATATGTTCAAAATGGAAAACAGCGAATCAAAATCGCAGCTGTATAGTGTACGTGATTAGCGACTGTTTGAGAAAAAAATATACGCATGAACCTTTTGATTTCTGATTCAAGAGGTTCAGGTGCTTTATTCACCCAAGATTTTATAATATTCCAAGCATAGGAAAATAAACCGGTTCACTTAATCAAGCACCTATAGTTTTTCCTCTACTTGCTTTTATAAATCCTGCATCAGCTGCGGAAAGTTCTGTTTTTCCACCATTTCCAAAAACTCATCCCCCATGCGCTGGCTTTCAGCTATCGACTGATTCCACATTTGAATCCGCTGTTTCTGGTCCAGCCCTTTTAGAGTGAAATCTTTACGATCTGGCAAGCGGCCGAGCGGTAAGGACTGTAAATATTCGATTGAGGGGGAAAGCAATAAAGTGCGTGCCTGATTTTCCGGATTAGCCTTGCGATTTTTCAACATTTTGTCAAACCAGCCCGGAGTAATGCTGTCGCTAAAATGCGGATACAGCACAATGCCCTGACTCTGAAACGGCAGATCAAGGTGATAATCAATTAAACCGCCATCACGGTAACTGCCTTTCGGGGCATCGGGAATATCACGGATTGCAGCCATCACTCCGGGAATAGAAGCTGAAGCCATTAACCAAGAGGTGACATTACTGAGATTTAAAGGCTGATAATGCGTGGTAAAATCATCATCGATTTTAAATTGTTTCCCCATTTCCGGTTGGCTGATCACCCGCTGCATAAACAGACGGTTGTGCTTGCGTGCCAAGGCATTGCTGCCAATAATGCCGACCACCGATGCCATTAACGGCAGGGATCTGTCACTCTGGAAAATGTGCTGGGCTTTGACCGAGATGACGGTCAGGTGATAGTCCGGATGCTCAACCAGTTGCTGTTCTTTGCCTTGCACCAGATTGAGCAGCATGTCGCGGCAAATATTACCGACTTCCTGACGGGTCATTTTTTTATGGAAATACAGGTGGGTATAAAGCTCTGCAAGGCGCTCAGTCCCTTCTTTTGCGCCCCAGGCCGCAATACTGGCAAAACGCCAGCTGCCAATGGATGAGCCAATCAGGGTTCTGCGCTGTGGTGCCTGCGCAAGGAAATCGCCAAAAATGGCTTGATCGAGGCCTTGAATGCCTAAGCCTTTGGGACCACCTGCAGCACCGGGAACAATATCGACAAAATTTGCCTGTAAGCCTTCTTTTTCAATCAGTTGACGTGCCAATTTGCCAGCACGGATATTTAATGAAACAGGGCGTTTTTGCAAGATTTGCGTCATGATCTATTATTCAATCTACAGGTGTGCAATTATTTTAATCTTCCATACAGAAGCAACAATGGCGAGATTATTCAGTGAATGACTGATCAGTCAGTAAAATAAAAAAATCCGCATCTCCTGTAAAGCTGCGGATTGATAAACGGTTTTTTTTAAGGGCTTTAAGCCTAGAACATACGGATATTGAGCCCTAAAGAAGCCAGTCCATAACGTTTGTCTAAACGTGATGCCGTGACTCCATTATAGAGAAAAGGAATATTGCCAACAAAGTTGTTCTGATAGATTTCACCCTGTAAGAAAGCAGTGATCTGTGGCGTAAAATCGTAGCTGAATTTTATGCCAAGGGTATGATTGTCTTTAATCGCTGCGTTGCCAAAATTGCTCACGCGGTCATCAATTTTATCGCGCCATAAACGCTGATATTGATAGGCAATTTGGCTTTCAAACTGTTTATAGCGCCAGTTCCATGAGCCGCCTAGGCCCGTATAATAGCTATCGTAATTCAGGTCTTTCTCGATATCAAAACCAAACTCGTTGGCATTGCCTTGTAGGCTAAGTTCGGTAGCTATAGGGCAGGGTGCTGCCAATTTTGCGGCATATTGATTACTGTTATTGACTGAGATGTCCATTAAGCAGCCTGCTAGCTCTGCCTGAAGGTCAACACTGCTGACTTTGACTTTGCTATAACCTACACTGGCAAAAGCATTGAGCTGGTTCATCGGATCCAGTTTGCGCGAGAAAATGGCATCGAGCTGTAGCTGAAGGTCTTCTGGGCTGTGTACCTGAACCTGATTGAAGGTTTGCTGATTCACCAAGGTTGGACTGGATTTGGATAGGGTGTCTGCAGTATTACCCCATACACTGGCACGGAAACTTAATGCATCACGCTTTTTGAGCTGTAGTGCCGGCGTGTAGCGCACAGCCAGCAAGGCACTGTCAATTTCGTTGCTATCCTGGCGGTATTCAATTTCACGCTGCCAGTAGCTCGCTTCAATGGACCACTGGGGATTCAGTTCATACTGACCAGACAAATGAAAACCTTGGTAATCTCCAGCTGAGCTATCGTTGACCCCTTCGCTTTCACGCATATTAAAGATATCAATGCTGTCATTGACTGCGTCCACGGCAAGATCTATTTGCAGTGTAGAAGCAGGAGCATTAAAGTTTTTTGCATGTAGGTACGGATCATTCGGGGCAGCGTAGGCAACAGCGGTACCACCTAAAAATAATCCCAGAATGGTGGATGTTTTTTTCATGTTTTTTCCAGATGATAAAAAAGAGCTGCTTTGCAGCAGCTCTTTAGTTTCAATTATTGCGTTACCTTAAATTTAGCCGATACGCCTGATCCATCAGTTGTACCTAAAGTATATTTAGATGCAACAGCAAGACTGCCATTGTTAATGGCAATAACCGGCGCTACTTTAATGACTGCAGTCACGGTAACCGTGTCACCTTTTAAGCTAAAGCTATTGAGTTGAGATGCTAAAACTGGAACGAGTGAGCCTAAAGTTGTTGTATTTAATGCAACTTTATTGTTGCTCAGAACACTTTGTGAAGTACCAATTGGAAAAGTACCCTTTAAAGAACTGATTGTTGAATCAACACTAATTTGAGACCCTGCTGGAATGATAGCTTCAGTTAATGTACCGGCGTTAAATTTAAGATTTAATTGATTCGCAGAAATGGTCACAGCTTGTGTATTAGTACTGATGCGTAAAGCTGCTGTAGCAATAACTGGGCTAGCTGTTGTTGCATATGTACCTTGAGAAGTGATACCCACCAAAAGGTTATTTAAACTTGTTACTTGAATAGGGGTAGTGAGTGAAGCATTTAGTTCTGTAATCGTTTTGTCCTGACTCTGTACACTAAAACCATTCAATTCTAAATAGTCTGCATAGAACTGATTGGCTTTTTCAACAGTTTCTTTAATTTCAGCAGGGAGCGTTATATTAGCAGCTTGTTCAAGCTGTGTAAGTGCTGTAGTCACTCCAGAGCTATTATCTTCAGCAACAGCTGCACTGATTGCCTGAAGTGAACTTGCAACTTGCGCAGGTGTTTGAATTAGCACATCCACTAAAGCTGTAACCGTTTTTTCAGCAGCAACAGATGATTTTGCTTCAACCACAGCAGTTTGTGTTGCTGTTTTAATACTGTCGATACCTGCACTGAATGTCGCAACAGGTACATTTTGAATCGCAGTTTCAACCTTTTGAACATTGGTTGCAATTACCTCTGCACTTAAAGCTGCGAGGTTGGTTTGTACATTTGCCAAGTTTGCCGCGGTCTCGGTTGGCAAATCTTCTTTTACTGCTTCTACAGTTGCCGAAATTGCAGCTGTAATTGTAGCTGTGCTTGTTAAGTTATTATCTGAGGTAGGAGCAGACAATGCAGCTTGTAATGCAGAAAATGCTGCAGTATTTAATTCGGCTTGAGTGGTGCTACCACCTAGAGATGCGACAACAGTTTGAATTTGTTCAACCATTTGTTGCACTGCAACAGTTTTGGCATAGAGATCTTTATTGGTCATTGGATCAGTTGTCAGTAAATCTACGCCTGATAAATTTAAAGCTGCTGCAATTTGTTGCGTTGCTTGCTCAGGTGTAGCACCCGCTGCGATACTTGCCTGAATGAGTGTGGTAATTGGCGAAACTACAATGGTATTTTGCTCATTTGATGTACGTTTTGGCGCTTTAATTTCTCCAGTAAACGGTAAATCAGTCGCTGTGTCGATACCACCAGTGATGGTTACAGGACTTGATGTACAGCCTTGAGGGAAGGTGAATGTACCGTCACTTTTTGTTGTTGTAGTCGCATTATTACATTCAGTGAAAGTGACTGTAGCACCTGCTAGTGGCCCATCTACAGCCAGACCGCTAATAGTGGGTGCAGCAGGCGTAGACGAACTACTTCCCCCACCACCACAAGCCGCCAATAATGAAGTTGCAATTGCTAATGTTGTTAGTTTAAAAGTTCGATTGAACATAGTATTCCCTAAAGCCTAAGTTTTAGTTATGATTGATGCCTTACTTTATAACAAAAAAATGGTTAAAAAATAAGTGAAAAAAACACCTAAATTGAACTAAATGCAACAAATCATTATGAAATAATACTTGAATAATTTATTGATAAATTAATAAAAACTCAGCCCTCATATAAGTGGGCTGATATTATTTTTGAATTGGAATCTTATTTCGCAATTCGCCAGACAGCCAGCAAGCTCGCAAGTATGATCAGAATAATAGATACATACCACGGCGCAATAATCGCAATCGACAGCAATATCGCCATGATACTGCCAAACATCCAGCTACGTTTTTGCTGATGTTCCATTTGCAGACGCATGCTTTGCAGTTCATGCAATTGTTTGGAATGCCAGGCAGACTGGTTTTTTAAACCATTCAGGCTGTCAATCATCAGGCTTGGTAAATCTTGTGCACCCAGCAGAAGGTCTGGAATTTGCTGACCAATTTCCTTCATGTTTTTCACTGGATTCATATTGGCTTTAATCCAGTCGGTCAGGATAGGTTTAGCCAGTTTCCAGATATCAAGATCTGGATAGAGGTCAGTGCCCAAACCTTCCACATGCACCAGTGTTTTGAGCAACAACATTAATTGTGGTGGAATTTCCAGATGGAAACGACGGGCGATATCCATCACTTGAATCAGGATGCCGGCAAAGTCCAACTCGCTCATCGGTTTTGATACCATTGGACCTACGGTGCGACGCATTTCACGGGCCAGAGCATCCTGATCGGTACCCGGTGGAATCCAGCCAGCTTGGTGCACAATCTGAATCAGCTGCATAAAATTGCTGTTCATGACCGCAAGTAACATGCGTGCTACGGTCATCTGGTCATGCTTGGAGAGCTCACCCATAATCGCGCAGTCCAGCGCAATAAAGCGCGGATTGGCCGGGTTGATGGTTTCGACAAATACGTTACCCGGATGCATGTCGGCATGGAAAAAGTTGTCACGGAACACCTGGGTGAAGAAAATGGTCAGGCCTTTTTCCGCCAGATCCGCACGATTCATGCCCATCTGGTCAAAAGTCGCCGTATCGGAAATCGGAACCCCCGTGATGCGTTCAGCCACCATCACATCTTTGCTGTCCATGTAGACTTCAGGAACATACATCATGCTTGAGCCGGTGAAATAATGGCGCATACGACGGGTGTTGTCGGCTTCCAGGGTCAAATCCAGTTCATTTAAAATGATCTGGCGATAGTCCTGAATAATCTCCGATAAATGCAGGGCACGTGCGGCTTCCAGGCGTTTTTCCAGCGCTGCACCCAGCCATTCCAGAATTTCAAAATCTTGCAGAATTTGAGTGCGAATGTCGGGACGCGTAACTTTTACCACCACTTCGCGACCATCATGCAGGGCAGCAGTATGGACTTGCGCAATCGAGGCAGCGGCCAGCGGTTGGGCATCGAAACGGGCAAACAGCGTATTGACATCGGCTTTTAGCGATTGCTGAATTCGTGTTTTAGCCACATTGCTGTCAAAGGGTTTGACCCGGTCTTGCAATAAGACCAGCTGCTGTAAAACTTCAGGTGGCATCAGGTCGCGGCGGGTTGAAAGCAGCTGTCCCAATTTAATCGCCAGCGGCCCCATTTCTTCCAGAGCTTCTTTCAGCTTGAGCGGATTTTTACGTTCACGGCTTGACCATGCCGCAGGGTGCATGCGAATAAAATTTAAAGCATGACGGGCTTTTTCCGGTAATTCTTCCGCAGGAAACAACGTGTCGAGTCTATAGTGCGCGGCGATGCGCCAAAGTTCGAGTAAACGTGAAACGTGCGGAATCATAAATCTAATTACCTAATCTTGAGGTGAAGCAGGAGGTGTATCTAAAGCATCAATCTGTGCCTGAAGCTGTTGAATTTTGGCTTCAGCACGGTCTAAATTTTGATTGAAAATTCGGGTATCTTGTTGCAGATCATCCATTTGCCAACGTGCAGCAAATAAGCCTGTATCTTCTTTTAACGCATCTTCAGCAAAGAATAAATAACTTTCTAAAGAACGTTTTAAATGTTTCGGTGCCAGCTGGATTTTGCCCAGTTCATGGGCAAGGGCAGGGCCAACCCACGGACTTAAATGCGAAGCCAAATCCGGTTCAGCCTGTTGCATGATACATTGGATTTCCTGTAATAACTTGTAGTCCCCTTGCAGCGGAATATTGCCGATTTCATCTGAAACCAGCAGTTTCAGCAGTTCAACGACATTGCCGACTTGTAAAGTCGCAGTGGCTTCAGAAATCTGTGAGCTGTTGGCTTCATAAGGCCGCTGTTCAAAAATCGAAGCAGCTTCAGTATGTCCAGTGGCTGTTGGCTCTAGGCGAACCTTGCCATCATCAAAGAATACATCTACAGAAAGCTGCGGTGAGGCAATCACCACACGCAGCATTTTGCCAGCCAATGCATTTAACTGGATACGGGTAATCACATCCAGATCAATGAAATGGTGAATCACACGTTCAACGGCACCCAGTGCCAGAATTGACCACATGAATGGGAACCTTAAAGTTTAAAACCACGGTGAACGGCAACGATACCACCCGTCAGGTTATGGTAGTCACAGTTCTGGAAGCCGGCATTTTCCATCATTCCTTTAAGCGTACGCTGGTCAGGATGCATACGGATGGATTCGGCCAAGTATTTGTAACTTTCAGAATCGTTGGCAATAATTTTACCCATGATCGGTAAAGCTGTGAACGAATACAGGTCATACAGTTTAGAAAATGGCTCGAATACAGGTTTAGAGAATTCAAGCACCAATAAACGGCCACCTGGCTTAAGTACACGATACATGGCAGCCAGCGCAGCATCTTTATCGGTCACGTTACGTAAACCGAAACTGATCGTCACCAGGTCAAAACTGTTGTCTGCAAATGGCTCCAGTGTTTCAGCATTGGCCAAAACGAAGTCCACATTGGTACAGCCGGCATCAATTAAGCGGTCACGGCCGACATTCAGCATCGATTCATTGATGTCTGAAAGAACCACATGGCCGGTCGGTCCGACTTCACGGCTAAAGACTTTGGCCAGGTCACCAGTACCGCCGGCAATATCGAGTACGTGCTGACCACGGCGTACGCCTGACATATTAATGGCAAAGCGTTTCCATAAACGGTGAATACCGAAGGACATCAGGTCATTCATGATGTCGTATTTGCTGGCAACCGAGTGGAATACTTCAGCGACTTTCTGGGCTTTATCTTCACTGCTGACAGTCTGGTAACCGAAGTGGGTGGTCGGACCGACATTCCCGGTATTGGCGCCACGCGGCAGATTGTATTTGGGTACTGAACCGGTCACTGGCGTATCGGTCAACTGTTGTTGTAAAGATTGTTGCTGACCTTGGGCAGTGCCTTGCGGAAGAGGCTCAGTTAAGAAAGGACTCACTTTGTCTGTATTTTGTGCCAGCTCAGAGGCAGAGGTAGGCGTTTGCTTTTCGTTAGACATTAGAGTCACTCCTAACATAAAAATAGGGTTAATGTTGCAGTGCTTGCATGATGACAGATTCTAGGACGTTGTACAGCAATCAGCATGCAATTGTTATGAATAATATACAGAAATCTGCTCTGTATTTTTTATTCACTGCTCAATTTGTTATTTCCATCACAACATAATTTACTGAAACGGGTGAGGGTCGCCTGCGTGAACCTTATGGATAATCTGACGTTCAACCGCGGTAAAATCCTTCACGAATTTCTCAGCTGACTTTAACGGTTTCATGGCCAAAAAGCCATCCTGCATAAATTCATACATGATGTTGAAATTATATTTGCTGGCTGCTCCCTTACACATTTTAAATGCAGTCTGAACCATAAACGAGCGCATGTATTTATCCAGGCTAAAACCCAGCTGGTCGAGTAAATCCAGCTGTTTTAAACGAGACTGCCCCTGATCGAGTTTAAGATAAGTCAAACGCATCATCTCATCGTTTAAAGCTTCGTGCGGATGATAATCTTCAAGGAGCTGCATGGCCACCTGTTCATCCAGTTGTACCGCCAAAATGGCTAAAGATACCCCTGATGTGCCTGTTTTCACCGCATTTTCAGGAATCAGCTTTTCAGCCTTGTGTGCATATTTCATCAAGCGGGCAATCTGTTCAGCCAGTGCGTCAAAATCTGGACCGCCATAGAGACGATTGAGAAAATACTCTGACATCAATACATTCTGCTTTTCAGCAAACTGTTTACTATGGGTGGCCTGCATGCGCTGTTTTTGCCAGGCCTGTACATCTTGCAGGCGCCGAAAAATGTCAGGATTTTGATGATAATTCAATTGATAATACAATTCTAAAAGATCATCCAATGCAGCCAGTTTAGACATGCTGTGTCTCTATTATTTTTTAGATGGCTAAATATTAGAGCGAGACGGGCAAAGTCGCTATGACAAACAGCAAGAAAAATGGTTTAAATTAAGTCAGTTTTCCGGGAATCGCAGCAATTCTGAGCAACATAAACACTATGTGTTCAAATTCAGTCTGGGATTATGCTTGAATAGACTGAAATTTAGAAAAAAGGATAGGGGAAAAGATGACACTGAAAAAAACAAAAAATCTGCTGCTGGATGAAGATGAACTTTCCCTGAATTTGATTGAAGCACAATATCAGTTAAGAAATACCCGTGGTCAGAGTAATGCCAAAAGCGTACTGGTGCTGGTCAATGGCATTGAACTGGCTGGAAAGGGCGAGGCGGTGAAGCAGCTGCGTGAATGGGTTGATCCGCGTTATTTACTGGTTAAGGCTGATGCCGCCAACATGTTCAATAACACACAGACCTACTGGCAGCCGTATGCAAGCTTTATTCCTGCCGAAGGCCAGCTCATGGTGTTATTTGGCAACTGGTATAGTGATTTGCTGGCCACCGCCCTGCATGTATCCAAGCCTCTGGATGAATCGCAGTTTGATACCTATATTGCCAATATGCAGGCTTTTGAGCAGGACTTAAAAAATAATCATGTCGATGTGGTGAAGGTCTGGTTTGATCTGTCCTGGAAATCTTTGCAGAAGCGAATGGATAATCTGGATCCCCATGAAGTGCGCTGGCATAAATTACATGGTCTGGACTGGCGTAATAAAAAGCAGTACGACAGTTTGCAAAAGCTCAGCCAGCGTTTTACCAAGGACTGGAACATCATTGATTGCGAGGATGAAAAATTACGTAATCAACAATTTGCACAGATCATTTTGGCGGCTATGAAAAACTGTCCAGAGCATTTGAGCGAAGTAGAAACTGAATGGAAACAGGCGCCTGTTCCAGAGTTGTTACTGCATCCAGAAAATCAGGCCACGACCAAAGAAGACTATAAAAAAGAGCTGAAAGAACTATCGGTAAAAGTAGCCGAGGCGCTACGTTTTGATGACCGTAAAGCCATTATTGTATTTGAAGGTATGGATGCGGCAGGCAAGGGCGGTACCATCAAACGGCTGGTGAAAAATCTTGATCCGCGGGAATATGACATTCACAGTATTTCGGCTCCTGAACGATATGAGATGCGTCATCCGTATTTGTGGCGTTTTTGGACCAAGTTGCAGACTGATGAAGACATCCGGATTTTTGACCGTTCCTGGTATGGACGGGTGCTGGTGGAACGCGTGGAGGGACTGGTCAGTGAGCATGCGTGGCAGCGAGCGTATGATGAAATTAACCGCTTTGAAAGGGATCTGGCCAATAGTCAAACCGTAGTGATCAAATTCTGGCTGGCGATTAGCAAGGATGAGCAGGCCGCCCGTTTTAAAGCCCGTGAAGAGACGCCAAACAAACGCTTTAAAATCACTCCAGAGGATTGGCGCAATCGGGAAAAATGGGATGCTTATTTGGATGCAGCTGCGGATATGTTCGAACATACCAGCACCACTTATGCACCGTGGCATATTATTGCCAACGATGACAAAAATACCGCACGTTTAGAAATACTCAGAACCATTTTAAAACAGCTGAGAACCAATTAGGTTCTCAGCTGCAAGCGGAATTTTTTATTAATAGATCAGGGAATGATTAACTCGCCGCTTGGGCTTGCTGTTTTTGTTGAATCCCTTTGGCAATTTTGTAACAGTCTTCTACGTGAGCTTCGGCGACTTTCTTCATCACAATGTAGCCTAAACTTGCAGCAACAATTTGACCACCTAGCGGAATAAATTTGGTCACCTGTTTGGTGATGACCTTGGCTACCACATTGTTGAGGGATTTTTTCACGGCGGTACGTGCCACCACCAGGCCGGAAAATTCTACCCCCCGTTTACGCAGTTCATGCCAGTGTACTTTTTTGGTTTCAGGGTCATAGACACTGATTTGTTCCGGAGCCAAACCAAAACGTGCATTCACTTCCGGAATGAGTTGTGACAAAATTCCGACATCGATGACCACATCCAGAAATGGAACCGGAATGACGGCTGCACCTGCAGAACAGTAAGCACGTTTTTTGACAAGTTCCAGGCATTCTGCCCGAATGCTTTCCAAGTCTAACTGAGGATCGATTGCGTCTGGAATTTTATCTATTTTCATCATGTAAATACCTTAAATTTTGTGTTATTTGTTCTATTCAACCATCATTAAGGTGTGAATTTCAAAGCCTTTTTAAAGCTAATGTGCAGTTAAAACTGACATAGACAGACGCCGTTGTATAGTAAATAATCTTTATGCTTTTGTAGGCGTTTCATTTTTTAAAAAATATTGGGGTAATGCAGTCATGGCCATTCATGTGATTCAAAGTCAGCGTATAGACGTGCTGGTGCACGCCATGCTGACGACCGTGAATAAGCCTGCCACAACACCTTTTCAGGTGCTGCAAACTCAACACTTTATTGTGCCTTCGCATGCAGTTGAAGCCTGGCTGACCCAAAAGCTGGCAGAGCAAAAAGGCATCAGTGCCAATACCCAGTTTCATCACCGGATTCGTGGTTTCCAATGGTCAGCCTATCAATGGGTGCTGGTCGATCAAAAAGAACAGGTGCGTAAAGCCAATATTCCGCGAATTATTATCAAGTGGCGCGTGTTTCAGGCATTAAAAGCCTTTATCCAGAGCGAACAAAACCCTTTAGCACTCGATCATCCTTTACATTCCATCGTACAGCGGATTTATGACAGCGCTGACCGACTGGAACAAGGCATTGAAAAGCAGCTGAAAAAGCAGGGCATGCTGTATTGGGTGGCAGAACAGGTATCACGGCTGTTTAGCCATTACATGGAATATCGCGGACATTGCCAGAAAAACTGTCCACCGAATATGTGCAGCTGTTCCACAAACTGGTTACAGGCATGGGGGCAGAATAAAGAACTTCCGGTTGAGGATATGTTCTTTAAAACCAATACTGACATTTCTGAATTTACCCTGAATCAGGCACGAGAACTGGAAGCCTGGCAGCGTTGGCTGTGGCAGGAAGTGTTTCATCAGGACTTTGAACAGATGCAAAGTATTGATGCTATGTTCTGGGAGTTGTTGGATGATCCTGAGACCCGCAAGGCAGCATTAAAAAAATTGCCACAACAACTGGTGATTTTTACCCTGCTGGACTTGCCTCCAATGCAGCTGGAGTTTTTACGCCGTTTGGGGCAGTACCTGGATATTTATATTCTGCATTACAACCCTTCGCAGGAATATTGGGCCGACAGTGTCGATCCGAACTGGAAAGCACGTTACGACCTCAGGGTCAAAGAACGCTTTATTGCGAAAAATCCTAAGGCCAGTGATGCCGATATTGAACAGTTTTTCCAGGAATTTACTTTAAATTTCAATGCAGAACAGCGCGAGTCGCGTCATCCTTTGTTGACCCGTTTTGGCAAGCAGGCGCGTGACCACTTCTCCCTGTTATCGAATTTATCTTCGGGGGAAGATGGGGTCTGGGCAGATGCCTTTATTGATGAATATAAAGCGAATTTACTCGGTAAAATCCAGTCTGATATTTTGTATCTGGTGGAGCCAGAGCAGCATCAATATGTACTGGATGAACAGGATGATTCGATACAAATTCATGTTTGCCATTCCAGTTTGCGCCAGCTGGAAGTGTTAAAAGAACAGCTGATTCACTGGCTGGCACAGGGCACGAAAGATGCACCGCGTCGACCGAGTGACATTCTGGTCCTTAGTCCAAGTTTAAGCGAGCTGGAACCGCTGATCCGTAGCGTATTTGCTCCGCCACCCAGCGAACGTGACCTGAGCCAGCAAAAGGCGGGCAGTACTCATCAACTGTCCAAAGACAGTGTATATCTGCCCATTCAAATTGCCGGTGTAACCCAGCTGGATGCCTTGAATGCCTGGCGCGCGGTGCTGGGCCGGATTGAGCTGATTCAGGGACGTTTTAGCATTGAAGACTTTGCCGACTGGCTGAGTTTAAGTGCGACCCAGCAGCGTTACAGTCTGGACGTCAATGCCATTGAACGCATTACGGAATTGCTGATTGCTGCCGGCTTTAAACGTGGGCTGGATGCACAGCATTTAAAACGTAGCCTGTGTGAAGGCGATGAAGACTATCGTTTTAGTTTTAAATTTGCGCTGGATCGTCTCGCTTTGGGTATTGCGATTCCAGAACATACCCTGTTTCAGGGCACGCTCAGTTTTGCCCAGGTCCTGCCCAGCGATTTTGAGCTGATTGGCAAGCTGATCCAGATTTATCAAGATTTTGATGCACGCCGTGACTGGATGATTGCGCATGAACAAGGCCAAAATATCCCTGTAGAGCAGTGGCTAAAACGCCTGATGCAGGATATTGCCGAGTTTGAAGAAACTGGTGTCGAGTCCTTATCGACCGTGTATAAAATCATTAAAAAACAGGAACGAATGCTGACCCTAGCCAGTTTCTACGATGAGCACGATCATCATGCCTTGCGCAGTTTAAGCCTGCCTCTGCCTTATCTGTTGGCAGAAATTAATAACACCCTGGAAATGCAGCTGGACCATGCCGAACCGACCGGGCAGATTACCTTTAGCCAGATCGGACAGATTCGCCCTGTGCCGTATAAGCTGATTGTGATGTTGGGACTGGACAGTGGTAAGTTTCCCAATCGTAGCCAGCATTTACCTTTTGATTTGATGGATTTGCTCAAACCGCAGCTTGGCGACCGTTCCCGTCTGGAAGATGATCAGGGGGCATTTTTAGATCACTTGCTATTGGCGCAGGACAATCTGTGGCTGTTTTATAACGGCTTCGACATTAATGATGGTGAAGTGCGTGATCCATCCACCGTGGTGCAGGAACTGGTACAGCATCTGGCCTATATTGTGCAGAACAAAAGGCCTGATGCGGAAGCCGATGAAACGGTAATCATCAGCGGTGTAGAGGTGCCTGAACAACTACGCTCGCTGTATCATGTGCATCCCTTATTACCTTTTGATCCACTGGGCTTTGAAGCGGCCCGCCCGGTACGTTATCAGGATCAGTGGTTCTGTGTAGCGGGACAGATTCGGCATGCCACCGGACAGCGTTCATCTTGGGTGAATACGCCTTATCAGGATCTGCAGCAGGATGTCTTGGTGCTGGACAGTCATCAGTGGATTCAGGACGTCACTTTCCCGGCACGTTTATATTTAAAAACCTTGGGCGTGGAAAATCTGCATCCTGAAGATCTGCCTGCCGTACAGGAACCCTTGTTGCTGGATGGTTTGGGGCGTTATGCCGTACGTCAGTTCCTGCAAAAACAGCAGGGTACGGCACAGCCTGAATTGCTGATGGATCAGCTGCCGATAGGCAAACTGCAACAAAGCAGCTGGCAAATGAGTGTGGTTGAACAGCAGCGTTTAAAAGACCGCCTGCTGAAATATGCCCCTGAAGTGACCCCGACCACACAGCAAGTATGGAAGGTGAATGATCATGTGTATATGAACATTCATTTACCGAAAAACAGCGCAGAAAAATGGGTCAGTCTGGATGCTTCAAGCGCGCGTGCCAAGCGCCGTGCCAAAGTCTGGCTGGAATATCTGCTCTGGCTGGCCTATCTGAATTTAGGGGAGGGTGGTGAAAAACTGGCGCGGATTGTGGTGTTTAGTGACCGGACCATTTTATGTCATGGCGTGACCTCGAATAAAGCGCGTGAATGGCTGGATCACTGGCTGGCCGCCTGGAAATATGGGCAAAGCCAGCCGCTGGTGTTGCCTGCCGCCTTGCTGCTGAAAATTGCTGAGAAAGATAAACAGCATAACTGGCAAGCCAATGAGCAGAACCAGATGTGCATTGACGATATGGATGTGATCTATAAAGACTGGCATGAAGATGGTAAGTTCAGCGGCTTTTCTGTGGCGGATAATGAAGCCACCAAAATGCACCGTGACTGGCAGTTTATTTTACAGGAACAGGATGCAACCGCATTGCTGGAAGATGCCTGCGCACAATTTTCCTATCAGCTCTATCAACCGGTGTTTATGCATCAACAGGCTATTGAAGAATAAAAAAGAATATGAATTCTCCCCAAATATTAACTCAAATGTCTTTTAATCCGATTGTGGATATGCAATTCCAGGGCCTGCACTGGATTGAAGCTTCGGCCGGTACTGGCAAGACCTTTACCCTGTCCAGTCTGATGGTGCGGATTTTTCTTGGGCCATATCTGCCCAATCAGGTGATTGCCACCACCTTTACCCGTGCCGCTGCAGCAGAACTGAAAAACCGGATCCGGGCACGTCTGGTGGAAACCTTGCGTTATTTTGAACGCTGTCAGACCCTGACCGAGACTGAAATTCATGCCAAAATTGCCGCTGAAACAGACCCCTTATTTCAAAAGGTGCTGAGTGACTATGCTACGCGAGTGGATTTTGCCCGTGAGCGTTTAAAACTGGTGATTGACCAGCTGGATGAACTGTTTGTCGGTACATTGGATAGCTTTAGCCAAAAGCTGTTGCGCGAGTTTTCCTTTGAAAGTGGCAAAATTGAACGGGCCGATATTACCGATGATGCCAAAAGTTATACCTATCAACTGATTCATGATGTGCTGCGTGAATGGATTCAGTTGCAGCCACAAAATGTAGTGGATTATCTGCTGCTGAATCAAAAGCTGAAGTCGCAGGACGCTTATGTGCCAGTAGTGGAAAATAGCCTGAACTTTGCTTCGGCACAGTTTCAGGAAGTGCAGGCGCCCGAGCTGGATTTAAAGCAGTTTGAGCAGTTGGTGGATGAGTTTATCCAGCTGGATTTAAGCCTGATTGAGAGTTTGAGTGAATATTATTCCGCAGATGGACAATATCATTCGGTCATTGGTAAAAAATGGCGCACTGATAGCCTGATGCATCGTACATTGTGTGAGGATTTACCAGCTTTTATTCAGGCTTTGGCTGAACAGCGCTGCTATGCTCTATTTGCCCCGCATTTTGAAACGACCCTGAAAAATCTCACTGAACTGGCGACCAAAAAAGTTCTGAATAAATGTGCTGAAGAGGTATTGAATCAGTTTAATCAGCATGTCCTGATTCAATCACTGAAACATTTTTGTGAGGCTCTATCCAAACTCAATATGGATCTGGACCTGCTGGATGCTTATTTAAAATTTTACTTAAGTCGCGAAGTCAAAAAACGCTTGCCACAAGTGCTGCAGCAGAAAAGCGAAACCACTTTTGCCCAGCAGATTCGCACGCTTTCAGAAGCCTTGCAAGGTGAGCAGGGACTACGCTTTGCCAAGTTTGTGCAGGCACGTTATCCCCTGATTTTAGTAGATGAATTTCAGGACACCAATCAGGATCAGGACAATATGTTGGCGCGGATCTGGCGCGACCAGAAGCGCTATATGCAAGGTTGCATGATCATGGTCGGTGACCCGAAACAGGCGATTTATGGCTTTCGCGGCGGCGACATGCTGACCTATAACAAAGCCCGTGCCGATGTGCTGTCCAAACAGGGACGGCAATACAGCCTGTGCCATAATCACCGTTCGGTTAAAGTGCTGGTGCAGGCGGTGGATGCCCTGTTTCAGCGGCAGATGGACTTTGGTGAAGAGGTGATTTATAGCCCGGTTGAAGCCGGCTCGCGTCCCCATCCAGCACTCATTGATGCAGAGGGTGAAAATCATCAACCGCTGCGCTGGCTGTTGCTGAATGATAAAAAGGACGAGCCGATTCAGGTCGCCTGGAAAATTCGTGATTTACTCAATCAGGGCATTGAAGAAAAACTCTATCTGGCGGAAAAAACCGGTCCCAGATATCTGATTGAAAATGACATCGCAATTTTATCGAAAAACCATGATGGTTTGGATAAAGCCCAGTATGAACTGGAACGTTTGGGTATTCGGGTCAATCGTCCATCGAAACGCAGTGTGTTTGACCATGCGGTTGCCAAGGATGTTGGGGCGGTACTGGCAGCCATCATGCATCCTTATGACGAGGGCAAAATCAAGCGGGCTTTACTCAGCCGTCTATTAGGCTTTAATTTGCAGCAATTGATACAGCTTGCAGCCCAGGCCGATGGTTTGAGCCAGTTCATTTACAACTTTGATTGCATTCGGGAAATGTGGCTGCAAAAAGGCTTTTTAACCGCGTGGCAATATTGTCTGAATTTATTTCAGGTCTGGAAAAACCTGGTGGCCACCCAGAGCCGCGATAATGAACGTAGCGTGGTTAATCTGCGTCATCTGACCGAATTATTATGTCAGCACAGTGAACAGTATCAGGGCGCGCAAAAGCTTTATCACTGGTATCTGAAACAGCTGCAATCTCCAGCGGAACGTGAGTGGGAACTGGAACGCAAACTGTCCAATGAGGCAGGGGTGCAACTGATGACCATTCACCAGTCTAAAGGACTGGAATTTAAAATTGTGTTCCTGCTTGGGGCAGATAAAGATTTTAGGGAAATGAACAAAACCCTAAACTTTTCCACGGTAGAACATGTTCATCCGGTGACCGGGAAAGTGGATATTCAGCGTGTGGTTGTGGTGAATGATAAGCATTTGCTCGATCAAAACGCAATTGATCAGCACAATGCCCGTGCTGTCGCAGAGCAGCATCGACTCTGGTATGTGGCGCTGACTCGGGCCAGCCATCGGGTCTATGCCCTGTTGCAAGATCAGGAAGGCAAGTCGAATCATGGTTTGGCTTTCTGGCGTGGGCAAGACTTTGCGCATCCTGCCAGTGCTGACGAAGCATTGCTTAATGAAAGACCGCTCAAGCTGCAAGCCAAGCAGCAGGAACTTTTGCCTTTACAGGCTTTGCAATTCCCTAGTCAGCGCTTTTATCCACGTTCCAAAACCAGTTTCAGTGCCTTGGCCCAGCATTTAAGCCGTAAACAGGCTATGGATGCGCTGGCGGTGAATACCGAGCAAATGCCAAGTGCCGCAGATGAAATGCATATAGTTGAGCCGATTGAAACTGTGACCAATCAACCGTTGGCATGGATCAAACACAATTTTCCGATGGGAACGGTTGCCGGAACTTTCTTGCATGAAATTTTTGAACATATTGATTTTAAAGATCAGCAAGACTGGTCTTTGGAAATTCGCCGCCGTTTTAAAAATGATTATCCCGCTTTATGGCAAGAACTTTCGGCAAAATATGAGCAGGAGTTTCAGCAGGTCGATGAAGAACAGTTGATTGGCTGGATGGGCGAATGGCTAGCCGAGGTGTTAACGACACCCTTACATCAGGATTTTCAGCTCAATCAACTGAATGAACATGAATATCTGGCAGAATTTCCGTTTTATCTGTCCCTGTCCGACCATGTCTTGGCCATCCAGCGTATTCATCAATTGTATGCAGAACACGGCATCGACATGCTGGATTTTAACCCGGCCAATTCTGCACGCTATCTCACCGGTTCCATCGATTTGGTGTATTTTGATGGCCAGCATTATCACATCGCCGATTATAAAAGTAACTTTTTAGGCACCGATCAATCGCACTATGTTGAGACGGAAATTAAGCAGAGCATGTCGCAGGCCAGTTACTGGTTACAGGCTGGTTTGTATCTGGTGGCATTACATCGCTATTTAACGGTACACATGCAGGACTATGACATTGAAAAACATTTGGGCGGCGCAAGTTATCTGTATTTGCGCGGCATGAATGGGCAGGCGCAACAGGGCTTTTATCATTGGAAGCCGGAGGCCGAATTTATACTACGGCTTGATGCTATTTTAGGCAGTTTCACTGAAGATAAAAACAGCAAAATAGCCTGATTTATGAAAATTAATGGCTTTTAAACAATAGATTAAGCTGTGGATAACTTTGAGGATAACTGTGTGGAAAATAAACAATATAAAGATGATCAAAGCGCTGCATGGATCAGCACTTGGAGTCAGTTTATTCGCCAGCAGCCGTTTAGCTATGTACCGCAGGACGAAGATAGCAGTGATATTATTGAACAGGTTCTGCAAGCGGTTCAACACGGTGACAGTTGTATTTCTGCAACTCGGCAGCAAGCGGATATGCTGCATGATTTAGTGGTTTTGGCTGAAAATGTCGAGCAAAATATCGCGCCTTTTGTTTTTGATCAGCAGCATCTGTATCTGTACCGTTACTGGGCGATGGAGCAGTCTCTGGCCCAGCAAGTGGTACGTCTTAAACAACAAACTATTCCCCCTGTTGATCTTGCAGCTTATCCCGATTTACTCACTGACCCCTATCAAATTCAGGCTTTGCAGATGGTGGCGAAGCAGGCACTGAATATCATTACTGGCGGACCGGGAACCGGAAAAACCTATACCTTGGCGCGAATTATTGCCGTGCTGAATCAGGCGATGCCGAATATCCGCATTGCCATGGCTGCGCCGACCGGTAAAGCGGCACAGCGCATGAAAGAAGCGCTGCAAAACTCGCTGAATGATGAAAAACTGCAAGACTTAGTAACGGATGAGTTAAAGCAGCTCAACCCCATCACCATTCACCGTTTATTGGGGCTAGGAAGTAGTTATCAGCCACACTTTCATGCCCAGCAGCCTTTGCCCTATGACGTGATTGTGGTCGATGAAGCCTCGATGTTGGACTTGAGTTTGGCCAATATGTTGTTGTCTGCGGTGCCTGATCAGGCACGGTTAATTTTATTGGGCGATGCTGACCAGCTGGCTGCGGTGGACGTGGGAGCTGTACTGGCCGACTTACAAAATGTCCCGGCTCTGGTTGAAAATCGGGTCAATTTGGTCAACAGTCGTCGTTTTAAAGCAGGAGCATTGATTGGGCAAATGGCACAATTTATTCAGCAACAGCGACCTGTGCAAACCAGCGCAGCATTGCTGGAACAGTTTAAAGAGCAAGTGGTTGCGCCCAGTGAAATCCATGCGGTGGCATTGCAATCGGAAATGCAGGATCAGATTCAGCTGGAATATCTTCCTGCTCAGCTGTCCAGGCAATTTGACCGGACAACTTATTACGACAAACTGATGTTGGGCTATCACCCCTATATTGAAGTGCTGAAAAGCTATTTAACCGCCGATGAACCTGAGCTTTGGGTAGCACAGGTGGTCAAGACTTTTGATGATTACCGAATTTTGGCGGCAATTCGTCATGGTGCCTTCGGTTTAGGTCAGCTGAACCAGCAGATTGAACAGCGCTTACTGGAGGTTTTATCGTTACAGATGAGCAGGCAAGGCGATTGGTATGTTGGTCGACCAGTGATGATGACCTATAACGATTATCAACTGGGCTTGTCGAACGGGGATATCGGAATTTGCTTTAAGCGTAACCGCGATGGACAGTCACAGTTTGAAGTCTATTTCCCGAGTTTGGAAAAATGGGTACCCGCTACCCGCTTACCGAAAAGTATTGAAACGGCATTTGTACTGACCATTCATAAATCACAAGGTTCGGAATTTACCCATACCGCAGTGGTATTGGATGAGGCTGCGAAAAATTTACTCAGTAAAGAATTGCTGTATACCGCAATTACCCGTGCCAAAAAAGTAGTGAGTGTGCTGGCTGATCAAGAGGCTTTTGTACAAGCCTTAACCATTAAAACCATAAGAAAAAGCGGAGTATTAGATAAAATTAATAATTTGCTAAATTGTTAATCGTAAATAAATAATTTAAAGATTTGTACGAAATTGCTTACATCAATTCGAGAAATTGGCGCATAGAGCTTTAGGAATGTTTTTGAGATGATGGCTGCACATAAAAAGCTCAACACGGAAAGTTGGGTAAAATCGCCATAATATAATAATAATGCCGAAAGACAGCGAACTTACAATGAAGTAAGTATAAAGAGGAAACTTACAGCCGCTAAGCCTTGTAGTTTTGGGAGAGACTACAGGGCTTTTTTATATGCACAATTAGGCGATTTATTACAAAAATGATTGGCTGAAATGACCACTATTAAGTCCTAGTTGTAGCGCTAAAAATCAAATACGGTAGATAGAGGTGCTTTTGTATAAATTACATCTTTGGTTTGTATTAATATGTTTGATTTTATTGGATATATTTAATTTTTTTGGTTACATGAAATATAAGAAATAATAATTAATGTACGAAAAGACTTACAAGGAGATACGAGAAAGTCGACTTTTTTACACAATGTTTTGTGGCAGAATCTACCACATAAGGAAGTAAAGCTTCACACAAGGAATGTTTATAACGATAAACGCGAAAAGCGTAAATTATGACTATAAATAAAAGAATAATAATTAAAACATAAGAAACTACAGCGCAAAAAAAGCCCAAGCCCAGCTTGGGCTTTTTTTTATCTTCAATCTGTAACGGGAAAATAAAAAGAGGCGCTTTTCATGGGTAACACAATTTCCCCAGTTTTTTAGAATGAACGTTAAGCGTTAATGTATCAATTCAAACTGGAAGGGATAAAATAAAAAATGAATACTTTTCAATGGATTGATATAAAAAGATGAAAAGCAGTTTCTCTTTTTGCAATCCCCCGGATTTTCCCTTAAAATAACGCACTTGCTGTAGTGATGCACGGCAGTCAATTGAGAAATCAATTGATTTCTATCAAATGTAATTTTTAAGCATCTCGGAGAAATCGAATGGCTTTAACAAACGCAGATCGCGCAGAGATCGTTGCTAAATTTGCTCGCGCTGAAAACGACACTGGTTCACCTGAAGTTCAAGTAGCTCTTTTAACTGCCCAAATCAATGATTTGCAAGGTCACTTTAAAGAACACAAACACGACCACCATAGCCGTCGCGGTCTTATCCGTATGGTTAACCAACGTCGTAAGCTTCTTGACTACCTTAAAGGTAAAGACGCTACTCGTTACAGCGCTTTGATCGCTGCTTTAGGTTTACGTCGTTAATTCGATTAAACTTATTTTTTCGGACTATTGCATGTTAAATGCTGTATTGCTGAAAATTAAGAATATATCTGGCTTTGGTTAGGTAATGGGGAAGGGGCGATTGTTTCGCTCCTTCTTTGTGTTTAAAAATAGTGTATTCATACATTTTATAGTCTAGTGAGGTCGGCTTCTAAGCTTTGTCATTTATGCAGTTGATGTGAATGCCAAACCTTAGGGGTCTCCACTAGAATAACTGTTCAAAAGAACTAGGAAAGAAAAATACATGTCAATGTTTAATATTGTTCGTAAAGAATTTCAATTTGGTCAACATCAAGTTGTACTAGAAACAGGTCGTGTTGCGCGTCAAGCCAACACCGTTCTAATCACTATGGGCGGTGTAACCGTACTAGTTGCCGTGGTTGCTCAACCGACTGCTAAAGCAGGTCAGGACTTCTTCCCACTGACTGTTAACTATCAAGAAAAACAATATGCTGCTGGTCGTATCCCGGGTGGTTACGGTAAACGTGAAGGCCGTGCGTCTGAAGCTGAAACTTTAATTTCACGTCTGATCGACCGTCCAATCCGCCCATTGTTCCCAGAAGGTTATTACAACGAAATTCAGGTCACTGCGACTGTGGTATCTTCTGATAAAACCATGGAAGCTGATATTGCAGCAATGCTCGGTACTTCAGCAGCACTTGCCATTGCAGGTACGCCTTTCCGTGGTCCAATTGGTGGTGCGCGTGTTGGTTTAATCAACGGTGAATACGTTCTTAACCCGAACAATGAACAGTTAAAAGAATCTGACCTTGACCTTGTGGTTGCAGGTACGGAATCTGCAGTATTGATGGTTGAATCTGAAGCGAAAGAGCTTTCTGAAGACCAAATGTTAGGCGCTGTGCTTTTCGGTCATGACGAAATGCAAATTGCAATCCAGGCCATTAAAGAATTCGCTGCAGCTGCGGGTGCAACAGAGTCTACTTGGACTGCTCCTGAGAAAAATGAAGACCTTCGTGTAAAATTAAAAGAAGCATTTGAAGCGAAAATTTCTGAAGCCTATACCATTGCGGTGAAACAAGACCGTTATGCGGCATTGGATGCACTTCAAGCTGAAGCAGTTGCTCAGTTCGTTCCAGAAAATGACGAAACTGGTATTGCAGATGACTTGAATGAATTGTTTGAAGATCTTAAATACCGTACCGTACGTGACAATATTTTGTCAGGTAAACCACGTATTGATGGTCGCGACACCAAAACAGTTCGTGCACTTGATGTACAAGTTGGCGTTCTAGACCGTGCTCACGGTTCTGCATTATTCACACGTGGTGAAACTCAGGCCTTAGTAACAACGACTTTGGGTAATACACGTGATGCGTTAATGGTAGATACATTAGCGGGTACTAAAACTGATAACTTCATGCTTCATTACAACTTCCCTGCATACTCGGTAGGTGAAACTGGTCGTGAATCTGGTCCTAAACGTCGTGAAATCGGTCACGGTCGTCTGGCGCGTCGTGGTGTTCAAGCTGTACTTCCGGCAGCTGACCGCTTCCCGTACGTGATCCGTATTGTATCTGACATCACAGAATCAAACGGTTCATCTTCAATGGCTTCTGTATGTGGTGCTTCATTATCACTTATGGATGCAGGTGTTCCACTTAAAGCACCAGTTGCCGGTATTGCAATGGGTCTAGTGAAAGAAGGCGAGCGTTTCGCAGTACTTTCTGACATCCTGGGTGACGAAGACCACCTTGGCGACATGGACTTTAAAGTTGCAGGTTCTGCAAATGGTATTACTGCACTTCAAATGGATATCAAGATTGAAGGTATCACTGAAGAGATCATGGAAGTTGCGTTAAATCAAGCATATGCAGGTCGTATGCACATCCTGAATGCGATGAACCAGGTGATTTCACGTGCCCGTCCTGAAATTTCTATGCACGCGCCGACATTCCAGGTGATCAGCATCAACCCTGACAAGATCCGTGACGTGATTGGTAAAGGTGGTGCGACCATCCGCGCAATTACTGAAGAAACCAAAGCAGCAATCGACATTGAAGACAATGGTACAGTTCGCGTATTTGGTGAAACTAAAGCTGCTGCGATGGCTGCAGTTGCGAAAATCCAGGCGCTTACTGCTGAAATCGAACCAGGTACAATCTACACAGGTAAAGTGATTCGTATCGTTGAATTCGGTGCATTCGTGAACATTCTTCCTGGTACTGACGGTTTGCTTCACATCTCTCAAATTTCGAACGAACGTATTGCCAATGTTTCAGACGTATTGTCTGAAGGTCAGGAAATCAAGGTTCAAGTGGCCGATGTCGACAACCGTGGTCGTATCAAACTGACCATGAAAGACATCGAACAAGCTTAATGGTTTGAATTTCACATGACTAAACTCATGTGAATGAAAACGATTAGAAAAGCCTTGAGCTTCGTCAAAGCAATCACTTTGGCTGGCTCGGGGCTTTTTTGTGGGCCGTGAAAAAATTCGGTTTAAAATATGTAAATCCAGTTGTATGTTATTGCTTAACACTTTCGCACAGCTGATAATTTCATCGCAGATAGTATGATTAAATTATTGAAATTTCCATTAATTAAACAATAAAAAAGTACCCTAGAGAATTGTTGATATGCAGGTTTATTATTTCTACCAACATCCCACTGAACAGCATATTTTTGTACAGAAAACCCAAAACGTTACAGCTGAACTGGTCTTTTTGTGGATTGATTGCACCCGGGAAGATGTCGTGAATCGTGCGGATGAGTGGCAAAAAGAAATCTATCAATATACTCAGCTGATATTAAATGAATTTCATGTGAAAGATATTTTAAATCTGGAGCATCCCTGCAGCTTCGATACCCTGGAAGATTATGACCTGCTGATTTTCCGTAAACTGATTAGCCCGGATGATGATATAAAAACCGGAGCACAAGCGCTGGAACAGCATGAAAAGATGTTTGGTTTAGCCACCACACCGGTGAGTTTTATCATTACACCTCAGGCGCTGATTACGGTGCGTGAACAAGGCAATAGAGCAGTTGAAAATTATATTTCCCGGATTGAAATGAATTTCACCCGTTCTGTGCAAGATCAGAACAAATCGCGTAAGGCTTCTACCACACCTTTAGATTTAGCTTTACGCTTGCTGAATAGCATGATCGATGGTTATTTAGATTTGCGTGTACCTCTGACCCGACGTGTCGAGTTCTGGCAGCAAGAATTACTGCAAGGCCATCGCAGATTTGCCAAATGGAATCAGTTATTGCAGGAAAGTATGTCTTTTCAGCAAGTGGAGAATCTTTGTGAAGAACAAATTGATGTCTTACAAGAACTGCGGGACGAAATTGTCGATAATTACCCTCATTTAAAAGGCAAGAAGAAGTCTGAACGGCAGGATATTATGCTGGTAAGGATGGACGATCTGGTCAGCCATGTGGGTCGAATTCAAAAACATACGGTTCGTCTTCGTGCTTCCATTCAGGCAGCCATCGATTTACATTTTTCTGCAATCGCCAACCAGACCAATGAAAACATGCGGATTCTGGCCATTATTACCGCGATATTTGCCCCTTTAACCTTATTGACCGGGGTTTACGGAATGAATTTTGAGTTTATTCCAGGCTTAAAGTCTCCGACCGGGTTCTGGAGCATGCTGATCGTGATGCTGATCACGACGATACTGCTGGTTTATTATTTTTATCGTCGCCATCTGGTGGGTCGTGGGGAAAAGAGCGTCATTGATTTACTGGCCCAACAGCATCAGGATCAACGCGTGAACCTGTTCTGGTTTTTAAACTATGAGCCGATTAAGCACTCGGTCAAAGAAACCATGAAAGAAGTTGAAAAACTGACCAAGTTTAAATAAAGGTCAGTTTTCAGCAAATTTTTATCCATATTCACTGTGTTCGATGCACAATCAGCACAGTTCAATTAAATTCAAAAAATGCTCTCGGCCATTTTCTGTATGCTGCCAGATCAACTGACCTGAGCATTTTGAGTCAATATTCTATAAATTTCATCTTTCATTTTCAGCTTCTTGCGCTTCAATAAATCAATATCCTCATTAACTAAATTAACCGGATTAAGCTCAAGTTGAGCGATTTCTTTATCCAGTTCCTGATGACTCTCAAATATTTTTGCGAAATGAGGATCATCATGACGCAATTTGTGGATGAGTTCCTGATGCTCAGGAAACATGCGCTTCACTTTTTTATTACATTCTTTGGTTTTCATAAGCCTAGATTATTCTCCAGCATTGAATTTCAGAACAAAATAGTCAGTCATCACCTACCTATCTATAAAAGATAGCAGGGAGACTGAAAAGTACCTTTAAGCATTTTTGACATTCAAGTGTCTGACCTGTTTACGTAATTGCTGTACCTCATCAATTAAATCCAGCATCATTGCCACCGCAGAAAAACTGGCATCAAAGTCGCGCTGCAAACGGTAGGCCCGACGTGCACGCGAAACATCGTGACCGAAAAATTGATGAATTCTTTCTTCTGGGCGCGTGTCTAAAATATCGTATTCAAGTAGCTGTAAAACCCACTCCGGACTTTGTCCGCATGCATCCGCGAAGTGCTTTAAATCAAAACTGTAATGTTCATCAATGATATCTGCAGGATTAAATTCATCAGATATAATTTCACGATAATGAATGGTCGTCATGATGTTCTCCTTAATCATTGCGAGGCTTAAATTTGGTAAAGGCTTCGGAAAAAGCCTGGTAAGCCTGCTGTTCATGTTCAGTTTGCGCAGTTGGGTAAACAATATTTAAAACCAGATAGAGATGACCGGGTACTTTGCTTGGAACCCCTTGGTCCTTGAGTCGTAGCTGTTGACCGGTTTTGGCATTTTTAGGCACGTTTACCTGAATTTTTTTACCTTCAGGCGTAGATATTTCAATGCTTTGACCTAAGGCGGCTTCCCAAGGGGCAATATTCACATTGTAATAAATATCGGCACCTTCAACCCGTATCCGTGCAGTATCCTTATAGTGAATTTCAATGTACAAATCACCATTTTTACCGCCATTGATGCCACTTTGTCCTTGTCCAGAGAGACGGATATTTTGTCCTTCTTTCATGCCTTTAGGAATTTTGACCTGCAAAGTTTTGCGTTGAACCTCCGGCTCGCCATAGGCATTTAAGGTCGGAATCTGCAAGGTAATCTGCTGAGTGGCTCCCTGATAAGCAATTGCCGGATCAACCTCTATGCTGGCATGTTGATCTTCACCCTGATAACTGCGTTGTTGTTGGCGCTGTTGCTTTTGATATTGGTAGTTTGCTCCGCCAAAACCAGAACCAAAACGTCCAAAAAGGTCTTCAAAACCACTAAAATCGGACTGCTGCTGGTTAAAACCCTGACGGTAAAATTGGTTATGGTCAAAACCTCCTGTGCCAGTCTGTGCTCCAGATTGATAAAAAGCTTCAGGATGATCCAGCTGGAAATCGTATTCAGCTTTTTTCTCTTCATTGCTTAGCGTGTCATAAGCGACATTAATACTTTGCATTTTTGTTTCAGCATCGGTTTCTTTGCTGACATCGGGATGATATTTTCGAGCCAATTTCCGGTAGGCTTTCTTGATTTGATCTTGGGTGGCATTTCGGTTAATGCCAAGAACTTCATAATGATTTTGAGGCATATAATGGGAATCTGGGTTTGATCATGTTTTAATCATTATTATGCTTTTCATAGTTCTGAAACAGTATTGATCTGTGCCTTATTGTTTCAAATTATGACAAAAAAAGGCTCCGTAACCGGAACCTTGAAAAATGCTGAATGCGATTAATATTTAATCCAGGTCACACTACGCCCAATCACGGAAATTCCGACATAACCGCGCAGATTCAAATGCTTGCCACTGGCACTAAGACGTGCCTTGCCTTTATAGATTTTGCCGCCAACCGGATCAAGTACACGGCCATTGTTAAATTCACGAGGATTGTCCGAATTTTGGGTAAAGCCCCAAATAAAAGGTAAGCCAATAAACGGCTTATTTTTTAAGTTGCCCGGGCAACTGGAACAGATGACCATTTTTTCTGTACCCGGTACACTCCGGGTGGCAACGATGATTCCTTCATAAGTGCCATCTGGCTTTTTACTGATTTCTACATCCGCACGAGAATAGCCGGTCCGGTCATCAATGGTTTTCCATTTGCCCACCAATGGATCATTTTCAGCAAAACTGAAAGATGAAACAGCAGCTAAAATTACCCCGGTCAAAATCCCTTTATATAAATTCTTCACTAATTTCCCCTGTTGAATGAACTATTTTTTAATTTTAGAGTAAAAAGCCTAATTTATAGCGATAAGTATCTATAAAATCAAATGATTAAATTGATGAGTAAGTCACATAAATAATTAATAGTGCTAAGGGAGTTATTTTTTAATTTCTTTTTGATTAAAAAGTATTCGATTTAGATATTAAAAATTTAAATTTTTATTTAATTAATATTTTAGCTGAATGCCAAAATACAGTTTTTTATGAAGAAATTATTATTCTTATAATTTTTAGTAAGGGAGTTTATCTTTTAGTATATCCAAGTTATTAATAAAAAATAATTTATTTCATAGTTCATAAATTAGACTTGAACTGACTCTTAAGATTATAAATCTGGAGGATGCACAAGTTTTTAACAGGATGGAGATAAAAACTTGTGCTGAATGAAAAGCATGTTAATTCACTCTAATCCAGGACACGGTGCGGCCCAGCAGGCTAGTACCAATAAAGCCACGTAAGGTTAGGACATTGCCTCGTGTATTGAGACGTCCCTTACCTTGATAGACATGACCTGAAAGGGGATCAAGTACTTGACCATCAATAAATTCATCTGTCTTTTTAGGGTTTTGCTTAAAGCCTGACAAGATCGGTAAGCCAATCAGAGGCGCATTTTTGAGTGCTCCTTTGCATTTTTCACAATGATCAATAGCACTACGGTTTGGAATGGCATGGACTTGGATAATTGTTCCCCGATAAGCTCCATTTTCTTGCTTAGTGATGAGAACTTCAGCACGGGCATATCCTGTTTTATCATCAATCGTTTTCCATGTTCCCACCAAGTCAGGAGCTTTTGCATGAATAAAAGGACAGGTCAGCAGTAATAATAGACTAAGCATTATTTTTGTGTTCATGTGGTCAATATTTCCAATTATTAATTTATTTTTATGCATTAGAAATAAAGCATTATTTGAGATAGTTTTGCTTTATTTTAAAAGCGGATTTTACGCTAAAATATTTAAAATACAAGTGTAAAAAAACGCTATAAAATAAAGTAAAAAATGATGTATTTTATTTTGGAAAGATAAAAAAAGAGCAGTAATTATTATTGCTGCTCTGATTTTGTTTACTTGATCAAATTAACTTAAGTGTTTGCCAAATAAACCAAAGGCTTCTTCCGCAGTAAATGTGTAGCGGGTACTACAGAACTGGCAATCCATGGTAATGGGATTCTGGAACTCTAAAGTTTCACGTACTGCTTCCACACCAATTTGAATCAAGGCATTGGCGCAACGCTCTTTAGAACAGGTACAACCAAAGCTTAATTGTTCAGCTTCAGGTAAACGCACATCTTCTTCATTGTACAGACGGTAAAGAATTTCAGTCGGTTCCAGATCTGTGAGTTCCTCCGCTTTCAATGTCTCGGTCAGTATGGTCAGGCGTGGCCAGAGGTCTTCATCCACACGTTGCTGCTCTTCTTCACTATTGCGTGGCAAGAGCTGAATCAGCAGACCGCCAGAACGTTCAGCTGTGCTGGATAAAACGATTTTTGTTGGAATTTGTGCAGATAAATCATAGTACTGCATCAAACAGCCAGCCAAAGTATCATGCTCAAGCGCAATAATACCCTGATAGCGTTCACCGAATTCAGGCTCAATATTAATAAACAGTATCGGATTGACCAGGGCATTAAATACCGTGCTGCTGTTTTCTGCCTGAAAAAAGCGTGGATCTTCTTCATAATCGGCTGATGCACGTAGCTGGCCTAGATGGTTACATTCAGCCATAGCCCATTTAAAAGTGCCAGCTGCCTGAATTTGTAGGCTGATCCGGCCTTTAATTTTCAGGGTACTGGCTAACAATGCGGTAGCGCTGAGCATTTCCCCCAAAAGGATTTGAATGGCTTGCGGATAGTCACGTTGCGCGAGAATCGTTTGCAGAACGCTTTCCAGATGAACCACTTCACCACGAATCGGGCAATTTTCAATATAAAAGCGTTGACGTAATTCAGACATAAATTTCTCCAATAGCCCGTGTTAATGGTGTCTATATTGTAAAACACAAGCTAGTTACTATCATCTCTTGTGACATCAATACGCTGATGTGCTAAGCCGCGTTGTAAATTGACGCCAGTGGGTTCTTGACGAATTTGAGCATCACTTTCAAATAAATGCTCAAGTTCTGCCAGTGCATTACGATGGGTCTCATAAATTTTCTGTTCATCAGTATAAACCCGTTGCTGTTGAAGCAATAATTTCTCATCGTAATCACGAAACAGTTCAATACTCTTATACGCATCTTCTTCGCTAATCTCTAATTCGCGTAAAGCGCGATAAGCCATACCTAGCGATGATAAATAAGTTTCACGCCAGATCTGTTCGACACCTAAATCGCGCAGTAAATGCACATGATGACGGTCTCGGGCACGCACCAAAAGTTTCAGATTGGGATAGTTTAAACGAATATGACGTGCCACATTCATGGAGTCTTCAATATCATCAATCGCCAGAACAAAAACTTTGGCGTGTTCAATGCCTGCGGAACGTAAAATATCGGGTTGTGTCGCGTCCCCATAGTATACCGTGCCGCCATAGTTGCGTACGAAATCGACTTTTTCCAGGTTACTGTCAATCGCGGTAAAAGACTGGTGTTGTAAATGGGCAATACGAGCAATAATCTGTCCGAAACGGCCAAAACCGGCAATGATCATCGGGTTATGGATGTCTGGAATTTCATCATAAACTGGCGTTTTTTCTTTATCTATTAAAGGAATAATCCAGCGACTGATCAACCAGTAAAACATTGGGGTGAGCACCATGGAAAGGGTCACAATCAGGGTCAAAGGTTCAAGCATGGCTTGAGTAAGAACTTTTTCACTCGTCGCGACTTTCAGCACCACAAAGGCAAATTCACCGCCTTGGGCCAGACAGGTGGCCAGCAGCAAACTGTTACGCCATGAATAGTTTAAATAACGGGCAATCGCCATCAGGGTGATGCTTTTGACCAGCATTAAAATGAGGGCACCGCCAATAATCAACCAGGGCATATCTACCAGCAGGGATAATTGTGTGGTCATGCCCACCGTCATGAAGAATAAGCCCAGCAGCAGTCCCTTAAACGGTGCAATACTTGCTTCCAGTTCATGCCTGAATTCGGAGTCGGCCAGCAACACCCCGGTTAAGAAAGCGCCCAGGGTGGTACTGATGCCGAGTACATCCATTAGTACCACGACACCCAGTACAATAAACAAGCCGACTGCGGTAATCAGTTCATGCGCGCCACTTTTGGCCACAAAGCGGAAAAATGGCCGCATCATATAGCGGCTAAACAGGAACAAACCGCTAAAGGTGGCAATAATGGCGGCAAAGTAGGCCACTCCATGGTGGGTCGATTCAGTACCTGCCAGTAAGGGAATAATCGCCAGCAGGGGAATGGCCGCAATGTCCTGAAACAGTAAAATAGAAAAAGATTGTTGCCCGAAGGTGGTGTTGAGTTGCTGCTTTTCTGAGAGCAGCTGTAACACAAAGGCAGTGGAGGATAGCGCCAGCGCCATACCAATCACAAAACTGGCGGCCAGATTCTGCTGTAAGGCAAAAAAAGTCACGACTGCCAGAATAACTCCGGTAATGCCGACTTGTAAGCTGCCCATCAGAAAGATGGATTTGCGCATTTCCCACAGTCGTTGTGGACGCAGCTCCAGACCAATAATGAACATCAGCAAGATGACGCCAAATTCGGCCAGTTCCTGAATCGCGTCCGGATCGCTGGCCATATTCAATACGCTGGGACCGAGCAGAATGCCTGTAAACAAATAGCCGAGTACCGTGGCAATGCCAAAACGCTTGGCGAGCGGCACCAAGAGCAGCGAAGCACCCAGAAAAATCGTAATTTGTAACAGTAGCGACATTAGTTTGTCCTGGAATTTATTTTAATTTCAAGGAATTTAAGCACAGCATAAATGTTGATTTAGCTTAATTCTTGAGGATCTATATCGAGTGTCAGTTTCATGTTTGAGGGCTTTTCATGCAACATATTTTGCCACCAGGTACGGATATAAAAATGTAATCGGGCCCGATCTTGTGACAGCAGCACCATATGCGCCTGATAACGCCCGGCCTTACGTTCCATCGGGGCAGGAATCGGTCCCCAGATATCAATCAGGTTTTCCGAAACCTGTCTTAACGCCTGTGCATGCTGCTGTAAAAATTCCTGGTTCTGTTCCTGACTTTTCGATTCGCAGCGTATTAAGGCTGCATAACGAAAAGGTGGTAAAGCGGCGGCCTGACGTTCTTTTAAGGTCTGTTTGGCAAAATGCCGGTAATCCTTGTCAATTAAGGTATTCAGCAAAGGGTGATCCGGCCGTAGGGTTTGTAAATAGACTTCACCTTTGCGTTCACCGCGTCCAGCACGACCAGCGACCTGTACAATCAGTTGTGCCGTGCGTTCGGTGGCACGGAAATCGACACTGAGCAGGCCGGAATCAATATCTAAAATAGCCACTAAAGTGACATAGGGAAAATGATGTCCTTTGGCCAGCATCTGGGTGCCGAGCAAAATCACCGGTTCACTTTTCTGGATTTTGTCATAAATTTTTTGCCAGCTGCCGACCCGGCTGGTGGAATCGCGGTCGACCCGAATCACGTCAAAATGGGGGAACAGTTGTTGCAGGTTTTCTTCCACTTTGGCGGTGCCTAGGCCAATCGGTTTTAATTCACTATGCTTGCACTGCGGGCATTGCTCGGGCATATGGTGAATACTGCCACAGTGGTGACAATGCAAATGCTGATAAGGCTGGCGATGCACGGTAAAGTTGGCATCACAATGCGGACATTTGGCTTGCCAGGCACAGTTTTCACAAATCAGCACTGGGGCATAACCGCGACGGTTTAAAAACACCAATACCTGTTCTTTTTTATCTAGACGTTTTTGAATTTCATCAATCAGGCTTTGGCTCATGCCATTCTGTTTTTGTGCAATTTTCAGGTCAATCAGATGAATTTTTGGCATCACGGCTGCACCGGCACGCTGATTCAGTTCTAAACGGGTCATTTTCCCCATTTCAACCAGTGCATAGCTGTCAATACTCGGGGTGGCTGAGCCTAAAATAATCGGACAATTTTCCAGATGGGCACGGTACATTGCCACATCACGGGCATGGTAGCGAAAGCCTTCCTGCTGTTTGAAAGACAGGTCGTGTTCCTCATCCAGAATGATCAGGCCCAGATTGGGCAGCGGTGTATAAATGGCTGAACGGGTCCCTAAAATAATCGAAGCTTTGCCAGTTTGTGCAGCCTGCCAGGCTTGCAGGCGCTTTGAATCGTTCAGTCCTGAATGCAGCAGTACAATGTTGCCATGAAAACGTGACTGGAACCGGCTGATGGTCTGCGGGGTCAGGCCAATTTCAGGCACTAAAACCAAGACCTGTTTGCCCTGTTTCAGCACCTCTTGCATGATTTGCAAATACACTTCAGTTTTACCGCTTCCGGTCAAGCCATCCAGTAAAAAAGCCTGATATTTTTTCTGGGCTTTCAACACCTGTTGAATGGCTTTTTTCTGATCGTCATTGGCGGTTAAGGGCATTTGTGCCAGGGTGACCGGTTGAGGACTAAAGTCCTGATGTTCCAGAATACATTGCACAATCGCCTTCTTTTCCAGTGCCTTGAGTGTCGCCGTTTCAATTCCGGCTAAATTTAAAATATTTTCTGTAGTGCCTTGAGGATGTAATTTCAGCACTTTATAAGCCTGTTGTTGTTTTTCAGAGCGCGTTAGCTTGTCTTCAGCATGTAAATCCAGAACTTTCCACAGCCGGGCCAATAAATTATAGGGTTTGCCCTGACGCAGAAATGTCGGCAGGGCACTCTGAAATACTTCACCAATCGGAAATTGATAATATTGCGCGGACCAAGTGAGCAAGCTTAAAATTTTTTGATCTAAAAGTGCTTGTTCATCCAGCAGTTCAGTGATGGCTTTGAGCTTAAAGCGCGGATCAATCGGGGTATCGGCCGTTAATTTTTCAACAATAATGCCCACCAGATTTTGCCGTCCAAACGACACGGCCACACGTGCCCCAACTTCAGCTTGCTGATATTGTTCAGCCGTTAAGGTGTAGTCAAAACAGTCATAGAGATGTACAGGTACGGCAACACGAATGCGATAAATGTCGGCTAGAGTCGGTGGTGTATTTGGCATAAATAAAGGTCAAATGGTCCTGATCAAATTTCGTCGTGCTAAGGATAGAGTTATGTTAGAGTGAGCAAATCATTTATAGCTAAGAATATGAATGATTTTGGTGGTCAGACGCAACCGCGCTGAAGCAAATTTTAGAAAATTAGAGCATCACAATGCCTGCATATCAATTTACTGCCATTGATGCTTCAGGGAAGCAGCAAAAAGGCGTGTTAGAGGGTGATTCGGCACGTCAAATCCGTCAACAGCTCAGAGACAAAGCGCTTATTCCTGTGACGGTTGATCCTGTTGAGCAAAAAGACAAGCATAACTCAAAACGCTGGTTTCAGAAAAAAATCACTGCCTATGATTTGGCCCTGTTTACCCGTCAACTTTCAGTTCTGGTGGCAGCCGGAATTCCTTTGGAAGAAGCGCTGCGGGCGGTAGGCAAGCAAAATGAAAAGGCTCATGTGCAAAACCTGTTGATGTCAGTACGTTCCAAAGTGATGGAAGGTTATTCACTGGCCAATGCCTTGCAGCAGGCCGGACGCTTACCGGATTTATATATTGCCACCATTGCAGCGGGTGAACGCTCGGGACATCTGGATTTAATTCTGGATCAATTGGCCGATTACACCGAAAACCGCTTTGCCATGCAAAAGAAAGTGCAGGGCGCGATGATTTATCCGATTATTCTCATGCTGATGTCTTTTGCGATTGTGATGGGGCTGATGACCTATGTGGTTCCGGATATTGTCAAAACTTTTGACCAGAGCAAGGAGGCATTACCGTGGATTACGGTTGTGCTGATGAAAGCCAGTGATTTCATTCGTGTGGCCTGGCCATTTTTACTGATCGCCAGTGTACTGGGTTTCATCACTTTGGCACGTTTTTTAAGAACGTCTGCCGGGCATTATGCCTTTGATCGTTTAACGCTCAAATTGCCATTATTTGGTAAATTATCGCGTGGTATAAATGCAGCACGTTTTGCCAGCACCTTATCGATTTTGACCCAGTCTGGTGTACCTTTGGTCGATGCACTTAAAATTGGCGCCGCGGTAAGTAATAACTGGGTGATCCGCGACTCTGTTAACCAGGCAGCCGAGCGTGTCACTGAAGGTGGCAACCTGGCGACACAACTGGAACGCAGTGGTTATTTTCCAGCGATGATGGTACAAATGATTAAAAGTGGTGAAGCATCCGGCGAGCTGGATCGTATGCTGCAGCGCGCCTCGACCATGCAGGATCGGGAAGTGACTACACTGATTTCCACTTTACTGGCATTACTTGAGCCTTTAATGCTGGTCTTGATGGCAAGTATCGTGCTGGTAATCGTGATTGCTGTGATGATGCCAATTGTGAATATGAACAATATGATTTAACTGATTTTACATTTTATAAAGATAATGATTGTGCGAGAGAGTGAGATGCAAGGGAAACGATATCAAGTGAAGCAGTCTGGCTTTACCCTCATTGAAGTGATGGTGGTGATTGTAATTTTAGGTGTATTGGCTGCACTGATTGTTCCTAATGTGATGGGGCGTGGTGAAAAGGCCAAGGTTGATACCACTTCCATTACCTTAAAAGGCGTTGCTGGTGCTTTAGATCAATATAAACTGGATAATGGTAAATATCCGTCTATGCAAGATGGCGGCTTGGATGCACTGGTGAATCAGCCTGCTTCGGCTAAAAACTGGATGCCGGGCGGATATGTTAAAGGTGGCTATCCCAAAGACAGCTGGGACAATGATATTCAATATGTGATTCCAGGCGCTGAAGGCCGCCCATTTGATTTATATTCTTTTGGTGCTGATGGCAAAGAGGGTGGTGAAGATACGGATGCCGATCTTTATTATCAGCCTTAATTAGAAAGCACTATTTATTTTAATTTATCGAATATATCACTTCACTTCATCTGAATATTCAATAGAAGCTGAAGTGATAATAAATCTTAATTATAAATTAAGTGTTAATTTTTTGAATTTTAACAAAATTATATAATAATGACTCTTTGGTGTTTATAATAAAAATCATCCCCATTTTTATTCATTACAATAATTGTAAAATATGAATAAATATCGTCTTTTTATTTAATTAAAACAGAGCATAATATTCTTTAAGGTATTTTTAGCCAAGGAGAATGGAATGAAAGCATTCATAATATCGGATGAAATTAACCAGTTTCATTGGGCAATGCTCAAGTCTGTTCTTTTAATTTTGAGCTTACTTCCCATCAGTCAAGGTATTCTAAGTTTATGGAATGCGACGGAAGGCAGCAGCCAGATTATGGTCGGTTTTTTTGCCGTCAGTTTATTCAGTGCCCTGTTTGTATTGTGCTTTTGGTCTGCATTGAAAGCGACCTTACTCAACTTAAAACAACAACAGTCTTCAGCTTTAGAACTAGGTGTCATGAAAGTTTATCGTTATATTCCCATGCTATTTCTAACGGGCATGATGTCTTATTTGGTGACTCAGCTATAAATTAAAGGCACTAAAAACCGAGGTATTGACCTCGGTTTTTAGTGCCTTTTTATTTCTTCTCCCTCTGGGATGAGGAATATATTCCGCAAGAGGATGAGGGCGATTAATCATAGACAATTTACCTCTCCCTAGCCCTCTCCTAGAAGGAGAGGGAACACTTAAAGCTAACGCCGTGATTTAAATGAAACATCTACCTTACGTGGACGGAAGCGCCAACCCAGTAGTAATAGCAATAATGACACAATCAATACTGGCCAATCACTTAAGCGCATATACAAGGTTTCTCCTTGCATCGCAGGCAGTTCGCCACGAAGAATCGCGGTTTGATCGGTGGGTGCCTGTTTTACAATATGCCCGTTGTGATCAATAAAGGCAGTGACACCGGTATTGGTGGCACGAATAAACCAGCGGCCATTTTCTTTGGCGCGCATCTGTACCATCTGCAAATGCTGCCAAGGTCCCGCCGTACCGGTAAACCAGGCATCATTGGACACCGTAACCAAATAATCGCTTTGACTGGCATTACGGCGGGTCAGATTGGGATAAGCGACTTCATAGCAAATGGCCGCACCCAGCGCATGATTTTTCACATTTAACGGTTTCTGGTCGCGTGCTCCGCGAGAAAAACCGCTCATAGACGGGTCATTCTGTAATGCAGGCAGTACCCAGCTGAGCCAGCCAGATAAAGGTACATATTCGCCAAATGGAACCAGACGCTGTTTTTTATACAGACCATGCGACTCATCACCACTTGCCATAATGCTGTTGTAGTACATGGGGTGTTGTTCAACTTGTGATTCTTTTAAATCCCAGTAGGGGATACCCGCCACCCAGGCTGTCCCAGTTTTATTGGCCTGAACTTTCATAGCATCTAAAAACGGTTCAATATCAGTCTGGAACATTGGAATGGATGATTCCGGCCAGACGATTAGATCCCGTCCCCATTCAGTCCGGCTTAAACTGGCGTAGATCATCAAGGTTTTGACCTGGTATTCAGTCAGCCATTTCAGGTCTTGCGGAATATTGCCCTGAATCAGGGAAACGGAAAGTGGTTTCTCATCTTTTTTTTCAACAAATTGAAGATAAGAAGCACCCCATGCACCCAGCAGTAAGACCGCCGAAGGCACGACCCAGAATATACGCTTATTCAGGATTTCCACCAGCGCACAGGCCAGTATAATCACCACAAACGAAACACCGAAAATCCCGAATAAAGGCGCATAGCTATCCAGGAAACGTTCGGTAAAGGCATAACCGACAAATAGCCATGGGAAACCGGTAAATACCCAGGTTTTGGCCCATTCAAAGAATACCCACAGCGGTGCAAAAGTCAGGGGTGTTTCCGGGAAGAAGCGGCGATAGATCCAGGTTTGCAGCGCGGTAAATAGTCCCATCACCAAGGCCATAAAGGCAATCATCAGTACGCTTAGAAAAGCACTGGTATCACCATAGACATGGATGGAGGTATATAACCAGAAGGCACCGACAAACCATAAGCCAAAGCCATAAGCCCAACCAATGAAAAAGGATTGTGGAGCAGAGCGTTTACGCAATGATGCGTAGAGTAAGGCTGGAGACAATATTGCCAGCCACCAGTAATAATAAGGTGCCAGTGCAAAACTGAATAAGGCACCTGAAAAAAGCGAAATGAAAAAGGGATAAATAAAAGGGAGCTGCTTGTGTTGTTGAGATGAATTTAACAGCTTATCAAAGTAAGTTCTCATTTACGGACAGCTCGAATCAGATGAATAGTACGTGCATCTGCTTCTAGAATGGTAAATTCCCAATTCTCAAGTTCAATCACTTGACCTTGTAAATCGCTGACTAGACCCATTTCTTGAAGCAATAAACCGCCGACAGTTTCTACTTCATCATCGGAAAAATCAGCATCTAAAACATTGTTAAAGTGTTCAATTGGTGTAAGTGCTTGAACGAGCCAGGTATTCGCCGTGTGTGGATCGTTATCGGGAATAATGTACTGGGCTTCTTCATCGACCTTGTCGTGTTCATCTTCAATTTCACCGACAATTTCTTCCAGAATGTCTTCTAAAGTGACCAGACCTGAAGTGGTGCCATATTCATCAATCACTACTGCAATATGGGTCTGGGTGTTTTTCAACATCCGCATAACCTGATCGGAACGCGCACTTTCCGGCACAAACAGCGGTTGCCGCATGAGTGCGCGGATATCTACTTTAGAGGTGGGTTCGGTCAAAAAAGGCAGCAGGTCTTTGGCCAATAAAATGCCGACCACATTATCCGGCTGATCAGATGAAAAAACAGGAAAACGTGAATGTGCAGATTCCACCAGAACATGCAGAATATCGAGCAGCTGATCATCTTCTTGCAAGCTGATCATGGCGGTTCGTGGGGTCATGACCTCGCGAATTTTGGTTGCCGGAAGGTCAAGTACGCCTTCAAGCATGGCAACAGTATCGGGTTCTAAAAAACGACGTGAATCTTGTACTAATTTTAACAGTTCGTCGCGAGTTTCGGGTGCTGTACCCAGCCATTTTCGTAAGCCGCGCATGCCCCACGACGGGCCTGATTCCTCGTGCATGATCTTTCCTAAAGACGCTTAATATCTAAAAAATGTAATTTTAATCATACCGTAGAAAATACAGTTGTCTATCGCTAATCTTCATCTAAATCACAGGGAATTGAGTCAGAAAACCAGGCTATCTCCTTCATTTTACTGTATATCACCGGACCTGTATGTTTATGCTAAAATAACCGCAGCTTTTAAACCTGAGTTTTCTGATGTCTGAACCCTCTGTTACGCCAAGCATTCAATTAAATACCCGTGGACTACGTTGCCCGGAACCGGTGATGATGCTGCATCAGGCCATTCGTAAATCCAAGTCTGGCGATGTGGTGGAAGTATTCGCAACGGATAATTCAACTTCTTGGGATATTCCAAAATTCTGTATGCATTTGGGACATGAGTTGTTATTACAAGAAGAACGTTTAGATGAAAATGGCAATAAAGAGTTTCATTATTTGGTACAGAAGGGTTAATGATTTTTTATTTAAAACACGTGATTAGAGATGTGTGATTGAAAGATTGATTCATCACTTACGACTTAAATTTTAAGTTGTTTTAATCTCTAAAAAATAAACCCGCTTATATGCGGGTTTATTTTTATCTCATATGAGGATTACATATTCGGGTAATTAGGACCACCGCCACCTTCTGGTGTTACCCAAGTGATGTTCTGTGAAGGATCCTTGATGTCACAGGTCTTGCAGTGCACACAGTTGGCTGCATTGATCTGGAAGCGTTTAGAACCGTCATCATTTTCCATGATTTCGTATACACCCGCGGGGCAGTAGCGCTGCGCCGGTTCATCCCATTTTGGCAAGTTCACATTGACTGGAATTGAAGCATCAGTCAGTTTCAGGTGAGCAGGCTGGTTTTCTTCATGCACAGTGTTGGATACAAACACCGAAGACAAACGGTCAAAGGTCAGCTTGCCATCCGGTTTTGGATAGTTCGGTTTAAAGTTCACCGCATCCACGGTTTTCAAGG